>JAABUR0100000083.1_pt1 | contig 209881 bp, 163 predicted proteins | sample 5560091 | NCBI WGS metagenome assembly JAABUR01 (sample SAMN10711879, study PRJNA513375) | rock metagenome | isolation source: Antarctica rocks | place: Antarctica: Victoria Land, University Valley sud | reverse complement strand
ATGATCTTCGCATTCCGCTGGGCCAGGGTGCCGCAATTCCTCGGCAAGAACTACGACCGGGAGTCCCGGCTGGTCGGCTGAAACGGCCCGGTCGAACGGAACCTCCGGTGCTGTCGATCGGTTCCCATGTCCACCTCGTAATCTGGGTGGTCTACCCGCCCAACGAGGAGAATCTGTGCCGATCACCGACGGACCGTTGGGCGACATCACCGTCCTCGACCTGACCCGCGCCCTCGCCGGACCGCACGCCGCGATGATGCTCGGCGACCTGGGCGCCCGGGTGATCAAGGTGGAGACGCCGGGGCACGGTGACGACACCCGCGGTTGGGGCCCACCGTTCATCGAGACCGAGGACGGCCCGGTCTCGACGTACTTCCTGTCCTGCAACCGGAACAAGGAGTCGATCGTTCTCGACCTGAAATCTGATGACGGCCGAGCGGCCCTCACCGGACTGATCCGGCGCAGCGATGTGTTGCTGGAGAACTTCCGGCCGGGGGTGCTCGATCGACTCGGCTTCCCCCTGGACACCCTGACCGAGCTGAACCCGCGGTTGGTGATCCTGTCGATCTCCGGGTTCGGTCACGACGGCCCCGAGGGTGGCCGGGCCGGCTACGACCAGATCGCCCAGGGCGAGGCCGGCCTGATGTCGATGACCGGCCCGAACTTGGACACCCCGACCAAGGTGGGGGTGCCGATTGCCGACCTGTTGTCCGGAATGTACGGCGCCTACGGCACGCTCGCCGCGTTGCATGAACGCGAGCGGACCGGCAAGGGCGGCCTGGTGCGCACCTCACTGTTGGCCGGGGTGGTCGGCGTGCATGCATTCCAGGGCACCCGCTGGACGGTGGCCAACGAGATCCCGAAGGCAGAAGGCCCACACCATCCGTCGATCTGCCCGTACGGGCTGTTCCATTCCGCCGACGGCATCGTGCAGATCTCGGTGGGATCCGAGGGCCTGTGGCGAAAGTTCGCGCCGGCATTCGGACTTCCGGTGGACGGCGAGGGCTTCCACAGCAATGCGGCCCGGGTGCGGAATGCGCCGGTCGTTCGGGCGGCCGTCGAGCAAGCATTCAGCGAGTTCTGCACAACGGAGTTGTTGGCGAAGTTGACCGAGGTCGGCGTGCCCAGCGGTGCGGTGAAGGACCTGCAGCAGGTGTACGAGTGGGACCAGACCCGCTCCCAGGGCCTGCTGATCGACGTCGAGCACCCGTCGCTCGGACCGATCCAACTGCCGGGACCTCCGCTGCGGTTCTTCGACGGCGGCGGCACCGAATGGCATCGCGAGCACCGATCGCCGCCGCTGCTCGGCCAGCACACCGAAGCGGTCCTCGACTGGCTGCGCACCGACGGTGCGGATCCGGCCGGCGGCCCGGCCTGAGATGTCGGAGCGGCGCGAGATGAAGCGACTCGGTGCCATGGAACTGATCGACGTCGTCCTGGACGATGGGTCATTCGACAGTTGGGACGCGCCGATCAACCGGCCGGCCGAGATCGATCCCGGATACCTGGCCGAACTGGCCGCGGCCCAGCAGCGGGCAGGCACCGACGAGTCGGTGGTCACCGGCCGCGGGACGATCGACGGCCGCCGGGTGGCAGTGCTGGTCAACGAGTTCCGCTACCTGGGCGGATCGATCGGGATCGCAGCCGCCGACCGGCTGGACCGGGCGATCCGGCGAGCCACCGCAGAAGGTCTGCCGCTGCTGGCGGCCACCGCCTCGGGTGGTACCCGGATGCAGGAAGGCTCGCTGGCCTTCGTCCAAATGGTCCGGATCACCGATGCTATCGGCGCCCATCGGGCCGCCGGGCTGCCGTACCTGGTGTATCTGCGACATCCGACCACCGGTGGGGTGTTCGCATCGTGGGGTTCGCTGGGCCACGTCGCGGTCGGCGAACCCGGTGCGCTGGTGGGCTTTCTCGGACCGAAGGTGTACCAGGCGTTGTACGGCGAGCCGTTCCCGGCCGGTGTGCAGACCTCGGAGAATCTGGCCGCCCACGGACTGATCGACGCGGTGCTGCCGCCGGAGCGCCTCGCCGAGATAGCCTCCCGGGCGCTGACGGTGTTGACAGCGCCCAGGAAAGGCGTGCCACCGCCGGATGCCGAACCGGAGATTGAGCAGATCGATTGTGACGCCTGGGATTCCATTGCGCGCACTCGCCGGCCGGACCGGCCCGGGGTGCGGGAGTTGCTGCGGTTCGCGGCCCGAGATGTGGTGCCTCTCAACGGCACCGGCGAGGGCGACGCCGCCCACGGCGGCAGCTCCGGGCTGGTCCTGTTGCTGGCCCGGTTCTCCGGTATGCCCTGCGTCCTGCTCGGTCAGGACCGGGCGTCACAGGCTCATCACGGCCCGCTCGGCCCGGCCGAACTGCGGGTGGCCCGCCGCGGCATGCGGCTGGCGGCGGAACTCGAACTTCCGCTGGTGTCGGTGATCGACACCCCGGGCGCCGCGTTGTCCCGGGAGGCCGAGGAGGGCGGACTGGCTGGTGAGATCGCCCGCTGCCTGGCGGATCTGGTCCGGCTGCCAACGTCCACCGTATGCGTGTTGCTCGGCCAGGGATCCGGCGGCGGCGCGTTGGCGTTGTTGCCCGCCGATCGGGTGCTGGCCGCCCGACACGCCTGGTTGTCCCCGCTGCCACCGGAAGGGGCCAGCGCAATCGTGCACGGCGGCGATATCTCCCGGGCAGCGGAAATGGCTGTCGCCCAACAGGTTCGCGCCGTCGACCTGCGCCGCCGGGGAGTGGTCGACCGGATCATCGCCGAACACGACGACGCCGCCGAGGAGTCGGCGGCATTCTGCCGGCGGATGGGCGGCGTGCTGGCCCAGGAGATCGCCGTCCTCGGCTCGTTGCCGGTCTCTCAGCGGTTGGCCCGCCGATCCGGTCGCTACGTGTTCTGACCGAATCCCGCTGCCGCCGGCCGTCACCGAACCGGCAGATCCTTCTTCGTCATCCCGGCCTTCTTCAGTGCTTTTTTGTTCCGTGACGTGGAGAAGATCGCCTTCGCGTCACCCGGAGTGAGCTTTCCGGCGGCCAGTAGCCGGATCGGGCAGCGTTTGCAGCGCGGCCGGTCCTGGCAACAGGACGACTTCGGCTTCACGGACACCAGTGCGACGGTACCGGTGTTACCCGGACCGCCTCCTACCCTCGGCCGAAGGGGCTGAATCGGTCGCAGTGTGAACTGCGGCCGCCGGCGCCGATCGCCTGATCGGCAACATCAGCAGAGCGGCTACGGTCCAGATGCACTGCAGGCTGGCCTGGAAGATCTTCACCAGGCCGAGCCGGTAGTACTCGGTTTCTGGCAGGACGAACATCAGCCTGGTGTTCACGAACCAGACGAAAGCACCGGTCAGGGCCAGGACGACGAGTGGAACCAACCGGCGCAGCGACGGCTGCGAGCCGGCAGCTCGTTCGTCGCGCCAGTGGACGAAATACGCTGCCAGCAGCACCGCCGCCGGCACCACCCAGATGATGTGGTGCAGCCAGCTCACCGGGCTGACCAGCACCCCGAGGAACCCGGTCAGAGTGATCGCAGCCAGCGTGTCTTTCGCCGCGACCGCCGTCCTGATCCGCCAGATGCCGAGGACCGATACCACGAGGCAGCAGGCCAACCAGACCGCTCTGCTCGGATTGTCCGGGGACGCCAACCTGGCCAACAGCCCATTGATCGACTGATTCATCGTCGTTTCCAGAAACCCGAGCCGATCCGACTCCCAGACCAGTCGGGTGTAGTAACGGACGGTGTCGCTCGGCGCGAACACCGCCGCGAGACCGATGGCGGCGGCCGCCGTCAGCACGGCAACGGCCATCGCTCGCCAGCGCTTCGACAACACCAGGTACACCAGGAAGATGCCCGGCGTCAGCTTGATCGCCATGGCGATCCCGATACCGACCCCGAACCACCGGCTGCCGCGCCTGCCGAGCACCAGGATGTCTACTACGACCAGCAGCGCCAGGAAGACGTTGATCTGCCCGAATGCGATATTCAACCCGATCGGCTGTAGGTCGAACGATGCCGCCGTCACCAGTCCGGTGACGATCATCATCTGGAACGGGGGCAGGGTGAGCCGCTCCACGAGGAACAGCCGAGTCAGCGCTGTGTTGGCCGCGACGATGGCGAGGAAGGTGATCACGATGACGGCACCGAGCGGAAGCAGCGTCATCGGCACCATGGCGAGGGCGGCAATCGGCGGATAGGTGTAGCCCAACGACATGTTGACCAGGTCGGGCTGGGCATAGTCGTACAAACTGTTGCCGTCCAACCAGAACTTGACCGCGTGGTAGTAGATCTTGAGGTCGTACTGGTGGTGGTGCGAACCGATGTTTCCGTACACGAAGTAGGCGATGACGATGCCGACGAGCAGGACCACGACACCGATCGCATAGCCATGACGGCGTTGGTCCTTCGGCCCGCTGGACAGGTCCGTCGTCAGCCAGTTGCTGGCAGACCTGAACGCACTGGGCGGAAACGACACACCTCATCTTCCCAGATTCGCCTGATCCGCACGCTGCGTCAGCGCGGAACCGCCCGGCAGCTGCGGATTGTGGACAGTCGCGATGACGGGCCGCCAACCTGGATATGGTCCACCCGGCTCCATCGATCACCGGGAGGGACCATGGAGGGACGGACCAGGTCATCAGCACCGGTGCTTCCCCGATTGACGGCGCACCGAAGGGTGTCCAGAACCTGACGGCTTTCGGCTACGACTGGTGCAGCGGTCCGGCGACGAAGATCGCCCCGCCGGCCCCGTGGCCGACCTGGGTGGGACCCAGGTCGGCGCCGTCCGGGTGGTGCTCACCTCCAGCGGGCTGAAGGGCTACCGGCAACGTTGATCGGATCCGGCGGTGGTGCTCCGCGATCGGCGGAGGCCGGACCCGCTCGGCCGCAACTCGGCAGATGCTGTCTCGGTGCGACGGCCGGGTCGTCAGTTCGTGACGAAGGTGCCGCACCCGGCCCTTCCTACGCTGACGGGATGACGCGCGACGCACCCGAGACCCGGCCGAGCTGGGCGCGACGGGTGCTGGTGGCGCTCGGCGGAAATGCGATGAGCGCCCCTGACGGCTCGGCCACCGAGGCGGATCAGATCGCTGCCCTGGGTGTTGCTGCCTCGCATCTCGCCGATCTGGTAGCCGCCGGGGTGCAGGTGGCCGTCACCCATGGGAACGGACCGCAGGTCGGCAACCTGTTGGTGAAGAACGAGCTGTCCGCCCACGTGGTCCCGCCGGTGTCCTTGGACTGGTGCGTGGCATCCACCCAGGCCAGCATCGGATTCGTGCTGACCGACGCACTGGACCACGAGTTCGCCCGACGCCGGCTGGATCGGCGGGTGGCGGCGCTGGTCACCCGGACCCTGGTGGACGCAGCGGATCCGGCGTTCGCCGCCCCATCGAAGCCGGTCGGTCGGTACCTGCCGGCCGCGAAGGCGCAGCAGTTGATCGAGCTGGGCCAGCACTGGCAGGACTTCGGCGAGCGCGGATGGCGCCGGTTGGTGGCCTCACCCCGGCCGGTCGAGATCCTCGACGCCGCAGTTGCTTGCAGCCTGGTCGCTGCCGGAACCGTGGTGATCTGCGCCGGAGGTGGCGGCATCCCGGTGGCCCGCAGCGCGAACGGCTCGTTGACCGGAGTGGAGGCGGTGATCGACAAGGACTCCTCGGCCGCGATCCTGGCGGACCTGCTGGACTGCGATGCGCTGGTGATCGCCACCGACATCGACCATGCGGTCGTCCACTTCGGCACTCCACAGGCCAGGCCGCTCGGCCTGGTCAGCGGACCGGAGCTGGCCGGACTCATCGGTGCCGGACACTTCGCCGCCGGCTCGATGGGCCCGAAAGTCGAAGCCGCCCAACAGTTCGCCGCGGTGCCTGGACGGACCGCCGTGATCACCCGGCTCGATCGACTGACCGAAGCACTGACCACCGAACCCGGCACCGTGGGTACCGTCATCCGCAACTGATCGTCATCCGGAACCCAACAGCACCGACCGCAGTACCCGCGCACCACCCAGACCGAGTAGCAACCGAGAAGGAGTACCGATCATGGCAGCCACCCCCCAGCCCATCGAGGTCCGGAAGATTCCCCTGCACAGTGTCTCCGACGCCAGTGAGCTCGGCGCCCTGATCGACGGCGGCGTGCTGGAGGCGGATCGGATCATCGCGGTGATCGGCAAGACCGAGGGAAACGGCGGCGTCAACGACTACACCAGGATCATCGCCGATCGAGCCTTCCGTGAGGTGATCGCGGCCAAGGGATCCCGGTCGGCCGTCGAGGTCAAGGGCATCCCGATCGTCTGGTCCGGCGGCACCGACGGGGTGATCTCGCCGCATGCAACGGTTTTCGCCACCGTGGCAGCCGACACGGTGACCAAGACCGACGAACCCCGACTGACCGTGGGATTCGCGATGAGCGAGCCGCTGCTGCCCGAGGAGATCGGCTACACCCCGATGATCAGCAAGGTCGCCGACGCGGTGAAGGTGGCGATGGAGCGGGCCGGCATCACCGATCCGGCTGACGTGCACTACGTCCAGACCAAGACGCCGCTGCTCACCATCCACACCATCTCCGATGCCAAGGCACGCGGCAAACAGGTCTGGACCGAACACACCCACGAGTCGATGGACCTGTCGAACGGTTGCACCGCACTGGGTGTCGCGGTGGCGCTCAACGAGATCGAGATGCCCACCGACGCCGACGTGATGCACAACCGCGAACTTTTCTCGGCGGTCGCATCCTGCTCCTCCGGTGTTGAACTGGATCAGGCGCAGGTGGTGGTGGTCGGCAATGCCCGCGGAATCGGCGGCAACTACCGGATCGGGCATGCGGTGATGAAGGACGCCTTGGACGCCGACGGCATCTGGGCGGCCATCACCGATGCCGGCCTGGAGCTGCCGGACCGGCCGCACCACACCGACCTGAAAGGCCGTCTGGTCAACGTCTTTCTCAAGTGTGAGGTAAGCACGGACGGTGAGGTCCGCGGCCGGCGCAATGCCATGCTCGACGACTCGGACGTGCACTGGCACCGTCAGATCAAGTCCTGCGTCGGCGGCGTCACCGCGTCGGTGACCGGCGATCCGGCGGTCTTCGTCTCGGTCTCGGCCGCGCACCAGGGGCCAGAAGGCGGCGGTCCGGTGGCCGCCATCATCGACCTGAGCAACGCCCCCACCGGCTATCCGGCACCCTGACTCGATGCCGCGACTGCTCGCGATGGGCGGACACCGCCAGCCGGGGTAGTCGTCGAGCTCGAGTCGTCAGGTCCAGGGCAGTGGGCCGTCACCGATGTCGTAGAGCGAGCCGGACAACGTCCGGGACGGATCGGTGACGACGGCCAGACATAGTCCCGGTCCCTGCGGCCACTCGAAACTCTGCCGGACCCTGATCCGCAGCTGGCCGTTCGCGGTCGGGTCGCCCGCCCCGGTGATGTATCGGGCGAATTCCCGACACCCGGCCAGGTAATCCTCACCGGTCGGCGCGCCGACGATCATGTAGGCCCGGCCGAGGACCTGGGTGGTGTGCGGTTCGGAACAGGGCCCACTGGTCAGGCCGCCGGTCTCGGCGAGGGCGCCCTCGCAGGAACCCAGGTCGTCGGCCGGCCGAACGGAGCGCAGGACGAACGGCGCGGCGCCGGCCGCGGTCAGGGTGAGGGCGTAGCAGGCCGCCCATGATCGGCCGGACGAGTTGGTGATCGGCGACGGGAACGCCAGCTCCCCTCGCAACCGGACCTCCGGGTGGAACCCGATCTGCCGGGTGCCGCTGCGCCAGACGCGATCCCGTCCGCCCGTCAGGCGTTCGGTGACCCGTTTGATGGCCGGAGTGCAGACGCCGAATTCGTGCCGGCCGTACTCCGACTCATCGACCGAATCGGCCGCCGCGCTGCCGTAGTCGACGGCCAGCACCTGTCCGGCTCCTGGCAGCGCGCACGACCCGAGGGTGCCGGTCGTCAAGGCGAACGGCGGCCAGCCGCTGCCGCTGATGGTCGTCGGCAGTTGGTCCCATCTGGAGTGCACTCCGACCAGACAATCCCCTACCACCGGCACCGTTACCCGTTCGGCGCTGCCGACGACCCGCCGGCCGTCCAGCACCGGCAGGATCGCGGCGGCCAGTACAGCCGTGGTCAGCACCGCGATACCCGCGAGTCGCCGGTTCATGACCAATTCTAGGACCGTTCGGCGCTATCGCATCAGTTCGAAGGTCGTGCTGGACGGTAGGTCCGCCAGATCGGGTGACCGGCTATCCGGCGCCCTGACTCGCGGCGAACTGCTCTCGGTGGGCGGACACCGCCAGCTCAGTGTCCTGCCGCACTGGTTCGGCGGCGCCGACGCCACCGCCGTCGAAATTCTCATCTTGTTCGGTGCCCAGGGCGAGCGCACGCATCTGCGCGCCGGGCCCACCCGCTGACCCGAGCGGCGCCTGCACTGCCCGATCGTTGCTGCTGTCGCTCAGTCGGCCGGCCGGATGGCGGCGAACAGCCGTTCGGCCACATCGACGCTCGGTGATCCCGGTGAACCGGTGACGGTACACATCAGCGCGATCTGCGGCCGGACGATGCACATCACCACGCAGTCGAACTCCGGATGTTGATCGTCGGCGGGTCGGCGGAAGTGGGCCGCCGCCCGCTGTTCGGTGCCACTGGCGGCGTAGCCGTCGGGTAGCTCCAGGATGGAGATGGGATACCGGAGCCGATACTGCCGCACGAATCCGGCTACGGCGTCCCTGGCCTCATGACCGGCGATCTCGCCGCTGCGCGGCACAGCGTCGATGAAGATCCCGACATCCTCGACCGGCGGGTGCAGCTGGAACAGCCGTCCGCGGTCACTGGGTACCTCGATGGCCCGCCAATCGGCCGGAATCCCCGGCAGTACGAACAGTCCCGGCGGATCCAGGGTGAAGCAGGGCCGGTCGCAGGCGGGATTGCACATGTTCTCCTATTCAAGCATGGCGGACCGGTCGATCTCCGCGACAGACACCGGACCACCCCACTGCTGCTGGAGTGCGACTGTCGCGGAGGAATCCGGTCTCCGGTAGGTAGCGCGGAACTTTTCAACGCGCGCTCCCCGACAATCGGTGGTAATTCTCATGCGGGGGATGACGCAGGCGCACCGTTGGAGGTCCGATGTTCCGCTGGTTTGGTTCTTCGTTCGCTGTGCTGGCCAGTGCGCTGCTGGCCGGTGCTGTCAGTTTCGCCGGCGCCCCGACGGTTGCGGACCCCGTCCCCGCGGCTGCGGTTCCCGCCGCTGCGCTCCCGTCGGTGAACATGGAAGCGGTGCTGAAGGCGGCGCAGATCGATCCGCGCCGTGCGGACAACACCCTGACACCCGGCGCGAAGGCCTCGGTGCTGCTGGTGGAACAGGCGCTGGCCGATCGCGGAATGTTGGCCGATCAATGGATCGACGGCTATTTCGGCACCACCACGATCGCCGCCTACGCCGGCTATCAGCGCTCGTTGGGCTACACGGGGATCGATGCCTCCGGGCTGCCCGGCCGGACTACGCTGCAGAGCCTGGGTGTCGAGAGGTTCACCGTCACTGCGGTCGTGCTGCCCGGCGCGCACGTCAGCTATCGCGGCTACCTGATGAACAGCCGAACCAAGGCGATGCTGGTGAAGGCCGAGGGCATGTTGGGTCGTTCGCTGGCGCTGACCCAGGGTTCGTACAACCCGGGCGGCGACTCGTCGTCCGCCGGAACCCATGACGGTGGCGGCGTGCTGGACATCTCGGTGGCCGGCATGAGCGCGGCGACCAGAGTCGGGGTGGCCAAACAGTTGCGGGTGGTCGGCTTTGCCGCGTGGGTGAGGACACCCGAGCAGGGTGACTGGGGATATCACATCCATGCGGCGGCGATCAGTGACCCGGACCTGTCTGCCGCAGCCCAGCACCAGACGGGCGATTACTACCTGGGCCTCAACGGTCTGGCCAACCGCGCCGCCGACGACGGTCCGGTCGTCACCCCGATCGTCACCTGGGAGGAGTACCAACGCGCGCACCCCGAAGCCTCGAGGTACGCCCACGCCGAAGCCCCGAAGTAGCGGAGCTCTGTCGCGACACGCTGGATGGCCCGGCGTGTCCTGGCAACTTTCCGCTACCTGCTGGAGGGCTGCGGAAGGTCGGCACCCGTGAGCCCAGTTCTCGTCTCAGTGTTCATTGCGATCCGCACACGTCCCGGAGGAAGTTCATGACAAGAGCACGACGCCTGATGATCCTGCTGCTGGCAGCCCTGCTGCCGGCGTTGTTCCTGGTCAGCAACAGTGATGCGGCCGGCCCGAACTTCCAGGTCCCGTTCGCCTGCGGCACGACCCTGACCGCGGCCACCTTCAGCGACCACAGTCCCACCTATGCGGTCGATTTCCAGAAGACGAACATCTCCGGGATGCCGGTGCTTGCCTCGGCCGGCGGCACCGTGTCCCGGGTCGCCGACGAGGGCAACACCAGTTACGGCAAGTGGGTCGAGCTCAACCACGGCGGCGGGTACACCACCCGCTACGCCCATCTTTCGGCGCAGTCGGTTGCGGTGGGTCAGTCGGTGTCGTTGGGACAGAAGATCGGCAATGCCGGCGCAACGGGCGGCGTCACCGGTCCGCATCTGCACTACGAGCAGCGGCTGAATGGCACCGTCCTGAAGGCGGTATTGAACGGCGTCGCAGTGCCCTACTTCGGCCACACCTCGTTCACCAGTAGGAACAACTGTGGCGGCAATCCCTACGGCCCCACCGACGCCTGTGGCACCGGTTACTCGGTGATCGATTCGCAGGCTCTCGGCAGCTCGGGAACCGTCTATCTGCTGTACAACTCCTCGAACAGCAGGAACTGCGTGGCGACCATCAAGCATGTGTCGGTCGGAACTGCCAGCCCGGTGTCGGCGAGACTGCAGGTACAGGGTTCGTCGGCGATCACCAACTCCGGTAGCTTCGCCTACTACGCGGGACCGGTATCTGCAGTGGCCGGTTCCACCTGCGTCAAATGGGGCGGCTCGGTCGGTTCGGCCACCTATACCAGCGCCTACGAGCACTGCGGCTGACCCCACCGAGGTCCGGCTATCGCGCGGGGCCCGGGCCGTGAGTCCTTGACTGGGCGCGCCGCCCGAACCGGTGTCTTGCGAACGGTTCCAGTGGTTCGCGCGGTCCCGGCGGGTTGTGAACCACTTGCGGCGTTCGCAAGATGGCCGTCGGTGCGTGCGATCCTGAGGCCGTGGACGAGTCCGAGCTTCCGACGCAGCTGGCGGAGGACCGCACCGACGAACTGGCGCTGATCGACTGGGGCACACCGAGTTGGGGTCCGCTGCTGTACGACCTGGCTGGGAACTGTTCGCCGAAGACCAGCAGTCAGTGAACCAGCAGCCGGTGAACCAGCAGCCAGTGAACCAGCAGCCGACCGACCAGCAGGCTGCCGACCAGGTAACCGCCGGGTACCGCACCCGAATGGTTGTGCCGCAGGCGGAATGGGCCGCCCACGATGTGATCGTCGCCCTGCACGGAGCGATCAACGCGGCCTGGGCACCCGAGCCGCCGCGCTGTGACTCAGCCGAGTGATCGTCGGTGATCGATGGCCGTCAGAGCGGCCAGCACTGCACCCTGGCCCGCCGAGTCCAGGGCCTGCACCGGCCGCGGCAGGTTCGGGGTGTCGACGAGTCCGAGGTGGCCGGCGATGGCGGATGCCACGCGATAGCTGCCGTACTGCTGCAGCAGGTCCCAGATTGGTTGCATCCCCGCGGACAGCGCAGTCGCGAGCTCGGCGTCGCCCGCGGCGGCGGCTCGGGCGATGGCGAGGCACTCGTGGGGCAAGATTCCGCCGATAGCGCTGTACCAGGCGTCGCAGCCGGCGATCAGCCCGGCGGCTCCGTGGGCGTCTCCGCTGACGCCGATGGTGACGTGGTCGGGGATCCGGTCGCGGAGGCGGTCGACCCGCGCAGTGGCCTGGGCCGGGTCGGTCGGTACGGGTGGAATCTTGATGGAGGCGATTCCGTCGAGCTGGGCGATCCTGCCGTGCAGATCGTCGGAGATGTCGATTTGCGTGGTGCCGGGATTGTCGTAGACGACGATCGGCACCGAAGCGGCCGCGGCGACGTCCTGGTAGAGACCGAACACTTCCTCGTCCGTGAGGTGCTGGTAGGTGACCGGGGGTAGCAGAATGCCGGCGGCGCCGCAGTTCTGGGCGTCTTCGACATGGGCCAGGACGTCGCGGGTACGGACAGACCCGACTCCGATGATCACCGGTATCTCGCCGGCGTTGTCGACGGCGATCCGCGTCGCGAGTGCCCGTTCGGCGCGGTTCAGGTAGGCGTAGCCGCCGGTCGAGCCGAGTGCGCCGATGGAGTCGACCCCGGCGTCGGACAGCCGGCGGACGAGAGCGGCGAAGGCGACCTCGTCGATGCCGTCATCGGTGGCTGGGGTCAGCGGGAAGGCACTCAAGCCGGTGAACACAGGCACATCCTCCTACCGCTTGCCGGTTGATGGGGTCGGAGTCTGGCACATCAGACTGCAAGATGCAGGACACCGAGCGCGGGGCCGACCCTGGTCCATCCTCGGCGATCCGATCGATCACTGATTCCGTCTGCGGGACTCGGCATCTCGGTGCGCGCGGCCACGCCGGGCAGCCACCGCCCGACGGGCCGCTCCCCGGTTGACGGCACCGGAGTCGCCCGCTCCGGCAGCGGCGTTGTCCGCGTCGGTCTGCCGATCGTCGCGAGCACCCGAGCCAGGGCCGGCAGTGCTGCGGGCAGTCGCCCGGGCGCCGGCCGCATCGACGTGCCGGGCGATATCCCGCACCGTCGGATAGGTGAACAGGTCGACGATCGACAGGTCGGCGGCCAGCTCGCTGTTGATCGCTGCCCGGATCCCGGCCAGTGCCAGCGAGTGGCCGCCGACGTCGAAGAAGTTGTCGGTGACACCGGGCTCCTCGATGTCCAGCACTCGAGACCAGACCGCACAGATCGCTCGCTCCGTCGTGGTGGTCGGCTGGACGAAGGCGCTGACCCGGCCCAGTCGCTTGCTGGCCACCGCCGAAGCCTGCGGCGAGCCGGTCCCGGTTCGCCGTCGGTCCAACTCCGGCGACGCGGCTTCGCCCACCGGCCTGTTCGGCGAGCGCAGCAGCGCCTCGGTGAGTGCGACATACCCATCGAGCAGTGTCCGGATGGTGTTGTCGTCGAACAGTTCTGGATTGAACAACGCTTCGAGCTGGTAGCCGGAGTCACTCGCGTCACCGGTGCGACGGCTCAGGTAGATGGTGAGGTCGAAGGCGGTACCCGGGATACCGGGATCAAGGGCCACGGCAGCGATCCCGGGCAGTTGCAACAACGGTTGGTCGAAGTTGTAGATGTTGAACAGCACCTGCACCAGCGTGCTCCGGCCCGGATCTCGGGAGGTGTCGGCGACTCTGGCGATCTCGTCGATGGTGGCCGCGGGATGAGACTGCGCCGCGATCAGTTCCGCACCGGTCGCCCGGATCGCGTCGGTGAAGCTCTCGGCGGGTCGGGGTCGCAGCCGCAGCGGCAGGATTTCGACAAACATCCCGACCGTTTCGCTGAAGGCCGGATGTCGACGATCGGCCACCGGACAGCCGATCAGCAGATCCTCGATCCCGGTCAGGCGCCGGATGGTCTCGGCGAAGCCGGCCAACATCACTGCTGCCGGAGCTGCCGACGCGTCGGCAGCGACCCGGGTGGCCAACTCGGTGCCGGCCGGCGACAACTCGGCGGACAGCGTGCGACCACGGTGGCCGGCGACCGCCGGCCGCGGCCGATCGGTCGGCAGCTCGAGCACGGTGGGTGCGGCAGTGAGGTGCTCGGCCCACCAAGCGAGGTCGTCGTCCCGGCGAGGTTCGTCGGTGGCTCTGCGCCAGGCGACGTAGTCCGCGAAATCGTGCTGGACGCTGGATGTTTCGAGTATCGGGTTGTCGGTGCCGCCGATGGCCGCGCCATAAGCCTGCTGCAGGTCCGCCAGCAGCGGAACGATCGACCAGCCGTCGAAGACCAGGTGGTGCAACGTCAGCACGAGTACCTGCTCGGTCGGACCGGACCGCAGCAGCACCGCCCGCCACCATCGATCACGAGTGAGGTCGAACGGCCGGCCGGCTTCCTCGTCCAACTTCTCCGACAGCGCGACGTCGGGTGCCAGGTCGATGATCTCGGGTCGGCGCCGGACCGGTGGTGTCACCATCGGCTCGTCGGTGGCCGGATCGATCTGCCACCGCAGCACCTGATGTCGGGTCTCGACGGCTGTCAACGCCGTGGTCAGCGCATCGACGTCGAGTGCTCCGGACAGTTTCCAGGCGAGTTGCAGGTTGTTGGCGGCCGACCGCGGGTCCAGTTGGAAGGCGAACCACAGTCGACGTTGGGCGGGGGACAGGGCTGCCGGGCTGCTGGTGGGTAGCTCGGACCCGATCGCCGGGCTGGCCGTCACCGCGGCGATCAGAGCCGCCAGGTCGGCGGCTGCGAACAGGTCCCGGATCGTCACCGCCCGAGAAGTGCCGGATCGGATCGCGGCCACCAGGTTCATCGCCGCCACCGAATGTCCACCGGAGCCGTAGAAGTTGTCGCCGTCGGCGGCGGCGGGCAGGCCCAACACCCGGCACCACTGCTCGGTGACGACCCGTCGCACGTCCGGCTCGCCGACCGAACCGGCGGCCGGGTTGGCCGGGACAGCGGGATCTGTCGAGAGCGCCACGTCCTGCGGCGTGCCCCGTTCCGGACTGCGGGACACTGCGAAATCGGCAGCCAGCAGGTCCAGGTCGTACTTGCCGGAACTGCGCAGCGGCAGCCGCGGCGAGTGGTGCAGCGCAGTCGGCACCATGGACGGCGGCAGCCGCTGTGCGCACCAGGCCAACAGCTCCTCGCTGGTCGCCGTTCCCGAGTAGTAGGCGACCAGGTCGCTACTGATGGCGCCGGCCCGGACGTCGGTGACGGCCTGTACGACTCCCGGATGCGCCAGCAGGTTCGCCTCCACCTCGCCCAGCTCCACGCGCTGGCCGCGGATCTTGACCTGCCGGTCGATCCGGCCGGCGATGCTCAGCGTCCCGTCCGCGTTCCACCGGCACAGGTCGCCGGTGCGGTACATCCGTCGGCCGTCGATGGTGATGAACCGCTCGGCGGTCTCGGCCGGCCGGTTCAGGTAGCCGTCGGCCAGACCCGGTCCACCGACGAACAGCTCACCCAGATCACCGACCCCACAGGAGGTTCCGTCTGCGGCCCGGACCTCCAGGTGATGGTTCGGCAGTGGCGAGCCGATGGGTAACGGCCGGTCCCAGTTTCCGGTGGCCTCGAACGCGGCCACCGCCACCGTGGCCTCGGTCGGCCCGTAGCAGTTGACGAACCGCCGATGCGGATTCGCGGTCCAGCGGGCAACCTGTTCCGGCCCCGGCGGTTCGGCGCCGGTGAGCAAGACCCGCCAGGCCGGTAGCCGCGTCGGATCCAGCAGCGGCAGCAGCGCCACCGGAAGGAAGCCGTGCGTCACCGCGTGTTGCTCGCAGAACGCCTGCAGCAGTGCGGGTTCCAGCCGGTCGGCCTCGCCGACCATCGCCACGGTTCCGCCGTGCACCAGCGGCAGGAAGATGTCCAACATCGACACGTCGAAGGTCGTCGACGAGTAGGCCACGGCGACGCTGTCGGTGCCGTACCCGGCATAGCGGCCGAACGCCCAGGCGAACGCCGACAGCGCTCGGTGCGATACCTGCACACCCTTCGGTTCGCCGGTGGAACCCGAGGTGTACAGCAGATATCCGCCGTCGGTGACCGGCCCGATCACCGGATCCGGACGGCTGACGTCCGGCACCGGGTCGCCTACTACGTCGTCGATCAGCACGTCGTCGATCAGCACGCAGTCGATCAGCACAGTGTCGATCAACACAGTGTCGACCGGATGGGCACCGAACTCGGCAACGGTGGTCCCGTCGACCAACACCATGTCGACTCCCGCATCGGCGAGCATGTTCGCCAGCCGATGGGGCGCCGACACCTCCAGCGGTAGATAGACAGCGCCGGCCAGCATCGTCGCCAGCGCCGCCGTCACCAGGTCGGGACTGCGACCGACGGCAACGCCGACCCGGTCACCCGGCTGCACGCCGGCCGTCGTCAGCGCGTGAGCAACTCTACGAGCCCGCTGCACCAGTTCGGCATAACGCAGGGTCCGGTCCTGCTGGATGACCGCGATGGCCTGGGGCCGGCGGAGTGCATGTTCCATGATCGGGACGGTCACCGCATCGAACGGGGCGGGATCGTCCTGGCCGGCGCTCCATGCCGGGTCGATGGCAGGTGGCTCGAGGGTACGGGTCATCGGTTGCTCCCGTCGGTCGGATTGCCGGACACACACTGGAACCTCAACTCGCTGACGTACTGTCGGGAGTCGGCATCGAGCAGGAAGCAGTCCGGCGGCGCCGGCAGCATCTCGCTGAAGGTGATCGGCACATCGCCGTCCTTGGCCAACGCGGCCGCTCGCACCATCGCGGCCAGCACACTGGCGAACAACGGACTGGACAGGTCGATGTACACCGGTTTGGTCTCAGTGCCGATGCTGACGAACACCAACTCCGGCAGGTCGAGCGCGCGGCGCATCGCCCGCACCGCGAGATAGCGGTCGGTGTTGTCCGTCAGATCTACCAGAGTGGTGGCAGCACAAGTGGTTCGCCGGCTCGCCCGGGACACGACGAGCCGATCGATGCTGACCTGGGGAGTGCGCGCGGCATCGGTGGTCAGTTTGAAGGAGTCGACGGCCTGGGTCGCCAACAGCTCGGAGAACGCGGCGATCAGCGGCCAGCTATCGCCGTCGGCGCACACCCGCAGCCCGTCCGGCGTGCGCACCACGGTGGCGTCGATGGTGCGCAGCACGTCCGGCAGCGACACTCCGCGGGACGGCTCACCGGAGAACGCCAACCAGCGGTCGGTGGGATGACCGAGCACGGTGGCCAACCGTCCGGTGAACCGCGGCCAGTTCTCCGGATAGAGCAGCCGCAACCGGTGGGTGCCCAAATCGGCGGCCAGTGCGTCCCGGAGCGAGTCGGGGTTCGGGTGCGACAGCGTCATCGCGCCGGAGTCGAATGTGGCCCAGCCGGCGTGCATCTCGCCGAGCACCACCCGGAAGTCGCCACGTGCGATGGCGGCCGGGTCGGTGGCCGCGATCTGCAGATCGGGGCTGTGCAGCCGGCCGGCCGGCCAGCTGGACGGCAGTACCGGGAACAGCTCGTCCATCCGGTGGGCCAGATCGGCGGCGCGCAGCTGCACCTCGCCGCTGCTCGGCGACGCCGAGTCCAGCCCCAGCAGTTGCTGCCAGCGGTGCACGAAGTCGGCCGACACCTCGTCGGCCGGCCGGTTGCCGGCACCGAAGAACAGACCCTGAGCCAAGAACCACAGGTCGGCCAACCGGACGACTGCCGACTCCTGGGCCAGCTCGTCGAACAATGCGTCCAGCGCCACCAGATAGCTCTGCTCCAACCGTGCACAGACCCAGTTGGCCATCTGCAGCAGGATCGCCAACGGCTCGGCGACCGCATCCAACAGGGCGGTCCCGACGGTGACGTCGACATCGCGGGTGGTCTCCTCGAAGCACAGTGACCGGCCGGCGTAGGTCTGACCGGCCCTGCGGGCCGGCGCGACGCCGGCCAACTGGGTGAAGGTGGCATCCAACTCGGCCAGCGCCGGTCCCAGAGCCGCCGGCTCGCCGGCGGCGGCCGCCACCCGGTCGCGGACATCCAGCAGCTGGTTCAGCAGTTCCTCGGCCCGAGCCTTCGCAATCGGATCGGCCAGTGCCGCGCACTGGGCGCGGAGCGCTGTCTCGGCCGCGTGTTGGGCCGGCACGTCGAAGCCGAATCGGATGAGGTTCCGTACGGCCAACCGTTCTATCGCCAGAGTGACGTCGCCGGTATTGCGGGCCCGACCGCCGCCGACCAGTTCGACGGCGACGACCGACGCAGCCCGACCGTCGGCCTTTTCCAGTACCGCAGACTCGATGGGGGTCAACGGGATCGGCGCACCGTGCACCGAGACCAGCTCATCGTCCCGCAGACCCAGGTGCGACATCCGAAAGATCGGCAGATGCGGGTGCACCCCCGGGTCGGCGCCGATGGCGTCGGCCAGTTCGGCCAACGCCCAGTCCTCCATCACCACGGATCGCTGCCGCAGCAACGCCGGGCCCGGCCGTACGGTCAGCGCCGGCTCATCCTCGGACACCGTTCCCCAGACCGCGGGTCCGAAAAATCCGATGGTCTCGTTCTTGGCGCAGTAGCGCTGCCAGTAGCGGGCCACCAGTCGCTCGTTCTGTCGTCGTTTGCTGGTATCGGCGGTGTCCCGAAGCAGCCGGTCGGCGGCCTGCAATGCCATCGGGTTCTGCCAACTGAGGGCCTCCCGGAAGGCCGGATCGACGACCACCCGTTCCAGCGGAACGCGTTGGGCGATGAACGATGCGGCGATCCGGCTGCGGACGGCCGCTACGTCATCGGGATGTCGTAGGTGCTCGTCGACCGCGGCGGCGGTGACCGGGTCGGCGAACCCGGCCAGCCCGGCGATCGGGAAACCCGCGCTGCGCACCACGAAATCGCGCCACACCCGCCAGCCGGTGTCACCCAGCGGCACCGAATGGTCAGGAAGGACCTGCTGGCCAGCAGACTGGCCGGCGGCCGGGAAGCCGGCCGCGTCGATGGCCGGAACGCCGGTCGGGTCGGCGACCAGATCGATTGCGGTGACGCTGTTCTCGGTCACGCCGGTGCCCCGTCCAGAGTGTCGTCCGCCGGCTCGACCGGCGATCCGAGATCGGTCAATGCGACCGGTCGACACGGTGCCACCGCCATCCGACGGGTGCCGATGTAGGGGGTCCGGCCGTGTGCCGTGCCGATGTTGTCGATCAGCAGCACGTCACCGGGCTGCCAGCGGTGTCGGCGGGTGACAGCGGCGTAGCCGGCCATCAGCGCGTCGTACTGGTCTTCGGCGAGCGGCGAGCCGTCGCCGAACCGGGTGTCCAACGGCAACCCATGCTGGCCGAAGGTGGAGGTCAGGATGCCTCGTTCGGGCTGATCGACGCTCCACGAGCTGAAGAAGGTGATCTGGTTGAACCAACTGTCCGCACCGGTCTCCGGATGCCGGACGATCGCCGGCCGGCGACCCGCGGTCCGCAGCGCTCCGTCGTCCAACCACCGGCAGGAGACGGCCAACTCGGCGCAGATCCGTTCCACCTCATCGGGATCGCGGGTGCCGAACGCCGTGGTCCAGTTGATCCCGAAGAACGGCCGGTAGTGCCGCACCAGTTGCCAACCCTGCTCGGTGAACCGGCCGACCAGCTCCGGTGGCAGGGCGCTCAGCATGCCTGCGGTGTCGGCCAACAGGGTGTCGCCGCCGGTGTCCGGCCGCTGCAGGCAGGCCATCACCAGCAACCCGGGCACGGTCGGGGAGTAGCTGCGCTCGTGGTGTACGCACATCTCCCGGTCGCCCGGCCAGAGCGGCGCGCCGTACACGGTGTCGCCCAGATCGTCCCGTTCGGCGAACTCGTCGCGGCTGGTCACCGGAGCCAGGTCCAGTGCGTCCCGGACGGTCGCCACCGATCCCGGGACGGATTCGTCGGCGCCGCGCAGCACCACCGCGCCCTCGTGGTGGACAGCCCGCAGTACCTCGTCGGTGTGTTCGGCGCACCAGGCTGCCGGGTCGGCGCCGGTCGCAATGACCCGGACTGCTGTCGAGTCCGGGGTGAGGGCGGCGGTCATCGGCGACTCCCCTCGGTACGGGGTGCGGCGGCTGCTGTGGCCAGTAGCGGCTCGGAGCCCACCGGTTCGGCGGTCACCCGATCGGACTCGAGGAGAGGGGACTCAGCCGGATCTGGCTCGCCGGCATCGGGTACAGCCCGATCGTCGGGGTCGACCCGGACGGTGAGCCGATCCAGCGCGAGATCGAGGGCAGCGGCCACCTGGTCGGCGGTTTCTTGAACGGCGATCAGGTAGCCGAGCCGTTGGTAGGCATCGGTGGCCGGCCGGACCGTGGTGCCGTCCGACGCGGTGACGGCGACCCGATCGATACCGGGAACCCGCAGGGCGTCGGCGATGCCGTCGATCCCGGCCAGCCGGCCGGGCCGCGGAGCGGTGAGAAACTGGATGCCGGCCACCCGGTCGCGAGTCGGCGCCAACTGCACCGGAAGTCCGATGACGCACCGCAACTGCTGCTCCACCATGTCGATGCCGGTCGCCAGCCGGATCAGGTCCGGAATCATGCCACCGGCGAGCCGAGCGTTGATTTCGACCAGTACCGGTCCGTCAGCGGTGAACTTGAACTCCAGATGGGCTGCCCCGTGCCGGAATCCAGTGGATGCCAGCACATCTCGAGCACCGGCCACCACAGCGGTGGCGATGTCGGCCGCCAGCGGGGCCGGGAAGATGTGCCGCACCTCGACGAAGTGCGGCGAGCCCTGCACCGTCTTGGCGGTGATGCCGACGCAGTGGGCCACCCCGTCCACACTGATCATCTCGACCGATACTTCCTGGCCGTCCAGGTGTTGCTCGATCAGCGCCGCCTGCGGTGTCGGCTGTCCGCGCACATTGGCCCTGGTGGCGACGATCTCGTCCACTTGACGCCGCACCGAAGGCAGATCCGCGCACAGTCGCACGTGATGGGAACCGGAGTCCTCCAACGGTTTCACCACGCAGGGCAGCCCGACCTCGGCAACGGCGTCGGCAAGCACGGCATCCGGGACTCTGGCGGCGGAACCGTCGGCCACCACGAACTGTGGCTGCCGCAGTCCGGCACCGGCGAGGGTCTGCCTGGTCGCGTCCTTGTTCCGACAGATCCGCAGGGCCGCAACGGTATTGCCCGGCAACCGATGAGCGGTGGCCAACGCCGCCGCAGCCATCAGCGAGTACTCACTGGTGGTGGTGATGCCGGCCAGCGGTGCGGCCGCGGCCAGCCGGTCGACGGCGGCGGACACGGCGGCCGGGTCGTCGGTCGCGCATTCGATCACCTCGGCGCCGGTGTCGGCCAGTCCGGCGTACCGCTGCGGCGAGCTCGTCAACAACACCGGGCGGGTGGCCAGCCGGTGCGCGGTCCGCAGCGCGATCATCCCGCTGCCGGTGGTGTTCGACTCGACGAACACCAACTGTGGCCGGGGCCGGGGGAGCCGGGCGAACGACCATCGGTCGACAACGGTGCCATATCCCACCTCGACCGGATCGGCGGACGGCACCGCCGGCGAGTCTGCAGAATCGGCGAAAACCGTCTCGGCGTACCGATCACCGCGATCCGGGAAGATGCCGACCAACGTGGTGTCCGGGGCGGCGTCGGCGGCCAGGTAGCGCAGCACCTGGTACACCGAACCGGAGGAGTTGCCCGCGAACAGCTGTTGTTCCAGGGCCAGTCGACGGGTGGCGGCGAACGCCTCGTCGTCGGCCAGCCAGTGCACTTCGTCGATGACGTCGTAGTCGACGTTCGGTGCCTGCATGCTGTTGCCCAAGCCGCTCTGCAGGCGTTGCGGGCGATCCGGCTGACCGAAGATCATGCTGCCGGTGCAGTCGACGGCGACCACCCGGAGCGTGGGAAGACGTGACCGCAGCGCCCGGGCAGTACCGCACAACGAACCGCCGCTGCCGACGGCGCCGACCAACACGTCGACAGTGCCGAGATCGTCCAGGATCTCGTCGGCGACCGCCTGGTACGCGGCCGGGTTCTGCGGGTTGGAGTACTGCTGTGGCCAGAACGCGCCGGGCAGGTCGGTCAGCAGTTGGGCCAGCAGCTCCAGCCGGGCACTCTGCCAGCCGGCGCCGCTCATCGCCTCGACGATGTGCACCGCGCAGCCCAGCGAGCGCAACTTCGCTGCGGTGACGACGTCGATCCGCGGGTCGGTGACGATGTGGACCGGATGACCGAGGGCCCGGCCCACCAGCGCCAGACCCAGAGCCATGGTTCCCGATGAGCTCTCGATGATCGGGGCACCGTCGGCCAGTGCGCCGCTGCGTTTGGCCGCCAGCACCACCTGTTTGGCGACCCGGTCCTTCATCGCGAAGATGTTCGACAGTTCCAGCTTGGCGTACGCCGTCGCCGGGGTACCGAGCGCCAGCCGCAGCAGCGGGGTGTGCCCGATCGTGTCGATGACGGTGTCATATCGCATCTGCGGCAGTGCCTTTCAGCGTCGGATCGCTCCGCGGGATGGTCGGTGGCGGGATATCCGGGACCGCGGTGTGGAACACCTGCACCCGACCGGCCAAGCCGGCACAGGCCTGCCGGGCGGCGATCAGCCGCGGTGCATAGTCGATGTCGCCGGCATCCAGCAGCAGTCCGAGCATGGTACCGCTGTGCGTGCAGACGACGCCGAGCGCACCGATCTGGCGTGAGATCGCCGTCAGCGCCGTCAGATTTCGTTTCGGGTTCAGCCGTTGGTTCAGCTCGGCGCTGCGGGTGCAGACCAACCCGACGGTGGCCAGGTCGGCAGCCGGCACCGCCTCGCCGACCGCCGTCAGCAGGTCGGCGAACTCCTGCGCCTCGGCAGGTGAGTAACCCTTGTACTGCTGGTTGAAACTGACCGTGTCGACCCGGCCACCTTCGTCGACGGCCACCACCGTCAGCGGCGGCAGCTCACCGAAGGACTGCCGCAGCCGGACGGCACGGTGGTCGAAGGCGACGACACCGGGATACATCACCCCATCGGTCGGCTCGATACCCCTGATCCATTCGGCGATCTGCTCGGCCCCGGTGGCCAGACCGAGACACTGTCCGACCGCGCGGACGGTGGCCACCAGATCGGCGGACGAACTGGCCAAACCCTTGCCGGTGGGGATGGCACTGTCGATCACCAGGGTCCCGCCGCCCCGGTACTCGGCAGCCTCGAGCATCCGCAGCGCTGCCGCCCGGGACTTGCTCTTGTGTGAGGGGTAGACGATCAGCGGACCGTCGGTGCCCAGCCGGAACGAGGCCAGGGAACGCACCGTGATCGGCAGGGTGACCAGGAACTCGGTCCCGCCCGGCAGCACACCCTGCAGCAGCTCGCCGAACGTGCCGTTGGCACCGGCCGATGCGCCGCGCAGGTCGACGCCCTGTCGGCCGGCGATCAGTCCGGGTTTCATCGGGAGTCACCGCCGCCAGCCGACGCGGCGGTGGCTGCCAGTGCGCCGGTCACCCGGGTTGCCCGCTGCGACCACCGGCCGGTCGCGTCCGACCACTCCTCGCGGAGCCGGTCGGTCTCAGCGGCGACGGCGGTCGGCGAGGTGGAGCCGGCCGAGAGCTTGCCGGCCAAGGCTTTTCCGGTGTCGAATGCGCGGTCCAGCAGCTGACCGAGACCGGTCACCTGCCGGCCGTGCTCGGCCAACAGCCGGGCCAGGGTGGCCGGGTCGGTCCGGTTCGGCGGTGCGTCGGCAGCCAGCCGGTCGACGACGTAGCTACCGGCCACCACCTGCGCCGTGCGCCACGGCACGTCGCCGTACTGGGTGAGCAGGTTGGCCAGGGTGAAGCCACCGAGGAAATCGGTGTCGCAGTCCCGGCGCATCAGTGCGGTGTCCAGGCGCAGATGCTGCAGCACCGTTGTCATCAGGACGGCGATCGAACTGGCACAGTCCAAAGCGGCCGGCAGGAACGCGCCGGCTTCCTTGGAGACCTCGACCAGGTTGGTGTACGAGGTGTTCCGCTGCCCGATCGCTGCGTCCAGATGCAGCGCGGTGAGGTGAGCGGTGCGGCCCCGGATCCGTTCCAGCACCGGGTAGTTCTTCTTCTGCGGCATCGCCGAGGAGATTCCGGCCAGTTCGTCCGGCAGTTCGACGAACCGGTGGGCGCCGCCGGCCCAGGTCATCAGGTCGGTACTGAATCTGCTGAGTACCACGCCCCAGTTGGACAGTGCGGCCGTCAGCGACAGCGCCCAGCCGCGGGACGCCACGGCGCTCAGCGCGTGCGGCTCCGGTCGCCGGAATCCCAACGCAGAGGCCATCAGATCGCGGTCCCACGGTAGTTCCTGACCGGCCATCGCGCCGGCTCCCAGCGGGCAGCGGTCGAGCCGGTCGTAGGTCGTCTCCAGGGCGGTCAGTGAATCCAGCGTCTCACCGGCCAGCGCCGTCAGCCAGAATGCCGGTGAGATCACTTGCGCCGCTTGCAGATGCGTCTGGCCGGGCATCGGATCGGTCGGGTGCCGGTCGGCCAGGCCCAGGGCGGCCGTCGTCATCGCCAGTAGCTCCTCGACGATCTCGGTCAGCCGCTGTCGGGCATACATCCGTTGGGCGGTCGCCTGCAGATCGTTACGGCTGCGGTCCAGGTGCCAGCGCGGTGGGACGGCCGACAGCTGATCGACCACCCGGCGTTCGATGGCGAACGCGATGTCGGAGAAGTTCTGGGCCGGGTCGGCGACGATGGATTCGGCGTTCACCGTCGACAGTGCCCGCATCAGTGCGGCCGCGTCGGCGGCCGACAGGATGTCCATCCGCAGGTACTCGGCGATCAACGTCTGTTCGATGGACACATAGTGCGGCAACAGGTTCGCCACCTCGTGGTCGAACTGTCCGCGCAGTACCTGGGCGTCCAGCACCTCGCTCGGTGGGGCGCTGATCCGGCCACTGATCGGGCTGCTTTTCCGCTCGCCGACCCGGGCGCTTTTCCGCTCGCCGGCCCGGTCCCCGGACCACGGTGTGCTCATCCGGTCCTCGTCAGGATCGGCGACAACAGCTCGGCAACCCGGTCCGGCACGGTGCGGGGGAACAGATGACCGCCGGTGGCCAGTAGGACGCTGTCCACCTGGTCGGCCCAGGCCAGCCAGCCATCGATGGATTCGCCGCCGTACAGCGGATCATCCGCGCTGGCGACGATGGTCAGCGGCACGCCGAGCTTCTCGCGTTCTCCGTCACTACCCGCGGCTGCCTCCCTCAGGAAATACTCGTCGGCCTGCACACTGTCGTGCCGGTACACCGCGCCCACCCGGCGTACTGCGACCAGCGGAAGCTCGTTCAGGTCAACGCCTTCCAGCCCGGCCAGGTCGGCGGCGAGTTCGTCGTCACTGGAGCCCAGCATCACCGCCAGGTCCTTGCGCAACGCTGCCGGTGTCCGGGACGGCTGGCCGCCCAGCAGCAGGTGCCGGACCCGATCGGGGCGCAGCCGGGCCAGCTCGAGAGCCGCGGCGCCGCCCGAACAATGACCCCAGAGAATCACTGGAGCGGCGATCCGATCCAGTTCGGTGGCCAGACTGGCGACCACCTGTTGCTGCGGCACCGGTGGCTCGTCGGTGCTCAGATCGTGGCCCGGTGCCTGCACCGCGTAGACGGCGGCGTCCGGGTGGCCGGCGTTGATCGCTGCCGCCAACGGTTGTGCCGACAGCGCCGAGCCGGCCGCCGGCGGGAAGTAGACGACAGCCACAGCGGCATCGGTGCCGGCCGGACCGGACAACAGGCGGAGCAGACCATCGGTGGACGCTGCGGCACCACCGGCCCTGGTGCTGTCGGCCAGGTCGGCGAGGATCGGATGCCGGATCAGAGCGTCGATGGTGATGAATCCGTCCAGCGCCGCCACCGCCCGCAGGGCCCGCATCGACGTACCGCCGAGGGCGAAGAAGTCGTCCTCGGGTTGGATCCGGTCGACCGGTACGTCCAGTGCGCTGCTCCAGGCGTTCGCGATCCGCAGTTGGATCGGGTCGAGCGGTACGACCGGTGCATCGGCCGCAGCAGGCGGTTCGCCGCCGGTGTTCCCGAGGTGGTCACGGGCCCGCGCCGACAGCCCGTGCTTGTCGACCTTGCCGTTGCTGTTCAACGGGAACTGCGGCAGCCAGGTCAGCGTGGTCGGGACCGCGCCGGTCGGCAAATGGCCGGTCAGCGCCGCCGCCATTGCTGCACCGTCCAGTTCGGCGGCGGCGGTGTAGAAGCCGGCCAGCTGTTTGGTGGCTGTCGAGGACGGCACGGTGACCACGGCGGCGCCGGTCACGCCCGGCAGTTGCAACAGCTGGTACTCGATCTCGCCGAGCTCCAGCCGGATGCCGCTGATCTTGACCTGTTCGTCGCGGCGGCCGTGGAACTCCAGGGTTCCGCCGGGCAGCCAGCGACCGAAGTCGCCGGACCGGTACAGCCGTTCACCGGGCCGGACGGGGTCGTCGTCGAAGGCAGCAGCGGTGCGTTCCGGTTCGCCGAGATAGCCCAACCCCACACACATTCCGGAGAAGGCGATCTCGCCGATGGATCCCGGCGGCACCAGCCGATCGGCCGGATCCAGCACATGCACGGTGACGTTGCCCAGCGGCCGACCGATCGGCACGCTGCGATCGCTCGGCGGGGCCGTCATGATCTCGTGGTTGGTGTCGTCGGAAGCTTCGGTGGCGCCGTAGCAATTGATCAGGGTGGTATTCGGCAGCGCCCGGAAGAACCGGTCGACCAGCTGCTTGCTGATCGCCTCTCCGGTGACCGGCAGACAGCGGACGGACGCCAGCTCGGAAGCGTCACCGCCGCTCTCCAGATGCAGCAGCAGCACGTCGAGGTAGGACGGCACCACCTGCACGACGGTGACGGCATGCCGGCGGATCGTCCGCAGGAAAGTCGGCAGGTCAAGCAGATCCTGGTGGTCCAGGATGACCACCGTCGCACCGATCATCAGCGGTGCGGCGAACTGCCACAGCGAGATGTCGAAAGTCGCCTGGGTGGATTGCAGAACGATGTCGTCGGCCGTCATTTCGCAGTCGTCGATCTTGGCCTGCAGGTGGTTGAGCATGCCGAGATGCCCGCACACGGCACCCTTGGGCAGACCGGTCGACCCGGAGGTGTAGTACACGTAGGCCGGGTCCATCCAGCCGGGCCGCACGGTGTCCGGCGGCTGCCGGCGATCCGCCGGGGCGCTCGCACCGACTCGAGCCGCGGCGACGGACTCCTCGTTGGTGGTGACCCATTGGGCGATCAGCGCGGAGTCGATGGTGACGGTGGCGCCGGAACGCATCACCAGCGACTGCTGCCGGGCCGACGGACCGGCAGCCTCCAGTGGCAGGTAGACCGCGCCAAGGCGCAGCACGCCGATCACCGCCGCGATCCAGTGCGGCGATCGCGGCAACGCCACGGCCACCACATCGCCGGCAGCGACACCGGATCGGGCGAGGCCATCCACCACCCGGTCGACCGCGTCGGTCAGCCAGCCGTAGCTGAACCGGCGATCACGGTGGATCAGCGCGACCCGGTCCGGATCGGCCAGCGCCCGCTCGGTGAACAACTCGGCGAACGGTCGGTCCGGCAGTTCGACATCGGCGCCCCGGCCGAGGCCGTTCACCAGCAGCTCCCGGTCGGCCGCGGTGATCAGATCCGCCTCGGTGGCCGGTCGGTCGGGATCGGCGGCCCAGGCAGTGAGTGCGCCCGTCAGATACTCGAGGTAGCCGTCCGCCCGGTCGCCGTCCCACAGTGCCGGATCGGCCTGCAGCGTCAGCGTTCCCGGTTCGATCTGCACCAGCAGACCCGGATGACGGATCTCCAGCGGCGCACTGATCGACGGGTCGAGGCCGATGGCCGTGACCAGATCGGTCCAGCTGCCGCCGAGGTCCGCGGCCAGCAGCCACCGGGGCCGGTCGGTCCGGTCGGCCAGCACGGCCGCGACCGCGTCGGTGGAGGCGAGCAGACCGACCACCCGTAGATGCGCTGCCAATAGCACCGCACCGGCGTCGACCTGGTGCCGAGCCGCCAATGCGGTCACCTCCGGCGGCCGGCGGAGCTGTCGCCGGATGATTCCGTCGTGCGGATGCCGCACGAACGAGGGCAGAACGGTCGCCGCGTCGATCAGCCCGCCGGTCATCTCGACGGCCGACCGGCTGGTCGGATCGGCGGTGAGGTGGGTGGTCATCCGGTCCGTCCTGAGCTGGTCGCCGTCCTGCCGCTTGGGCGGGCCGCATCGCCGGAGCTGCTCTCCTGCAGTCGTTTCAGTTCGGCGACCCCGATCAGATCGTCCGGCTCCGCGTCCGGCACGTCGACATCCAGGTTGCGCAGGACCGGCCGGAACAACCCGCACAGCGAGTTGACGAGCATGCCGATACCGAAGATGACGAAGGCCAGACCCACGCCGCGACCGGGGCCGGTGCCGATGATCTGACCGACACTGCCGGCCAGCGCACCATCGGGTTCCAGCCACGGTTGGAACCAGTGGGCGGCGATCCACGGTGCCACGGCGAAGCCGATCGGGAATGTCGACCAGGCGATGGTCTGGTTGACGGCGAACACCCGGCCGTGGAACCGCTGCGGGATCTTGGTCTGGATGATGGTCATGTAGATGCCGTTGGCCAGGCCGAGACAGAAGTTGGTGCCGCACAACGCGACCACCACCAGAGCCATGTTCGGATGCAGTCCGGCGGCGATGACGCAGATCGCCGATCCGGCGATCAGCACCATGTTCACCCTCATCCGGAATCGGAGCGGGCCGCCCCAGACGCCCATCACCAGGCCGCCGAGCAACGCGCCGACCGCCTCGGCGGCTGCCGCCTGGCCGACGTTGCTGAGGCTGCCGAAGCCCAATACCAGTGGCGTGGTGAGCAACAGCGCCGGGGCATACAGCAGGTTGCCGACACCGAAGAAGATCAGCATCGCCCGGAAGTGCCGGTTGCCCCAGGTCAGTCGCACTCCGCCGAAGATCTGGTCACTGAAGCTCTCCTTGCGGACCCGGCCCATCCGGTTCGGGAAACGGACCACCGCCAACACCGACAGTGCGAATACGTAGCTGAGCAGATCGATGAACAGAATGCCGCGTAGCCCGATCAACGCGAACAGGCCGACCGCGGCCAGCGGGATGAACAGCTGGCCGGCGCCGTTGATGATCTGCACGACACCGTTGGCGTGGCCGATGAATCGTTTCGGCACGATCTGCGGAATGGCGGCGGTGAAAGCGATCCGCTGGACAGTGCCGGCCGCGCTGAGCACCAGCACCATGGCGAACAGCACCACCAGCGACGAGGAGTCCCGCAGCACGAATCCGGCGACCGCGGCCTCGGCAATGGCCGAGGTGGCGCCGGCTGTCATGATCACCCTGCGTCTGTCGAACCGATCCGCCCAGACTCCGGCAAGCGGGCTGGCGACGATGATCGGCAGGAACGCGATGATGCTGGTGAGCCCGAACAAACCCAGCGAACCGGTCCGTTGCAGGATCCAGATCGGCAGCGCCCAACCGGTCAGCTGGGAGCCGATGGCCGAGGTCAGCTGGCCGCTGGCGATCAGCAGGAACCGCCGCATGCTCGGTTCGATCGGCGCCTTGGCGGTGTCGGGAACGACGCTGGCTGCGGCGATCTCGGGTGCATCGGCGGCTCCCCGGCGATGGGTGTCCTCGAGCCACCAATTCGCCGATTCGGTTCTTCTCGGCAGCTCATCGGTGCGGTCGCGCTGGACGGCGTCGTCGGTGCGGGTGATGATCTGGACCAGGTCGTCGGCGCGGTACTTGAGGAAGAAGTGCCCGGCCTCGGCCAGCACGACTACTGCGGTGGTGTCGGTGAGGAACTCCCATTCCTTGTACCGCTCGAGGTAGTAGTCGGTGACCGGATCCCGTTCGCCGACCACGCTGATGATCGGGGCCCGCAGCCGCGGCGGGTCGGTGGCCAGCAGCGCGGTGAAGTGCTCCTCGGCATGGTCGCCGTCGTTGCGCATGTTGGTGATGATCCGGTCGGCCTGGCCGGGTTCGAGGTCGTCCAGATCGACGCCCATCGACTTGAGCCAGTTGCTGTGGCTGCGGTTGCTGGCCCGGCTGGCGAACCAATGGCTGACCGCGGCCAGCGTCCCGGACGCCCGGGCGAACGGGAAGATGCCGCCGGTGTAGATGGCTTCCACTTCGCGGCCGGCGGCCTCGAGTTTGCGGCCGACCTCGACGATCAACGCGCCGCCGACGCCGCAATGGCCGTACAGCACCAGTGGTCCGGTGACGGTGTCGATGATCTCGCTCGCGCACCGGGTGGCCAGCTCATCGAACGGCAGGCTGTGTTCGTCCAGTCCGACGTCGTGGCCGGGAATGGCCACCGAGTACAGCGCATGGCCGTCCGGCAGTGCGTCGGCCAGCGGCTGGTAGACCGCCGCCGAGCCGCCGCCGTAGGGCACGCAGACGTAGGAGCGCACCTTCGTGGACGCCTTCTTGCCGGCCGTCAGCTCGTAGAGCAGCCCGCGTTGCCGGTCGGCGCCTGCCTCGACCAGCGCGGCCAGCCCGGCCACCGTCGGGTGCTGGAAGATATCCATCACGCCGATCTGGGCGCCGGTGTTCTCGGTGACGCTGCGCAGCTTCGCGACCACCTGGGTGGCCAACAGCGAATGGCCGCCGAGAGCGAAGAAGTCGTCGTCGGCGCCTACCCGGTCGGTGCCCAATACCTGTTGCCAGACAGCGGCAATGGCGGCCTGCACGCCGGGTTTCGGCTCGATGTAGTCGGCGGTCGAGGTGCCGGCCTCCGGCATCGGCAGGGCCGATCGATCCAACTTGCCGTTCGGCGTCAGCGGCAGCGACTCGACGGTGACGAAGTGCGCCGGCACCATGTACGTCGGCAGGCTGGTAGCGAGGGCGGTCCGCAGCGTTTCGGCGTCCGGTGCGTCCGGGCCGACCAGGTAGCCGACCAGCCGGAAGTCGGTGGGCGTCGGCTCCTTGACGGCGGCGGCCGCCTGCTGGACGCCGGGCACCCCGAGCAGCGCATGTTCGATCTCGCCCAGCTCGATCCGTTGGCCGCGCAACTTGACCTGACCGTCCTGCCGGCCGTGGAACTCGATGGTGCCGTCGGGCCGCCATCTGGCCAGGTCACCGGTGGCGTACATCCGTTGGGCGGCACCGGGTTCGGCACTGCTCGCGCCGGCAGTGAACGGATCGTCGACGAACCGTTCGGCGGTCAGCTCCGGACGGCCGTGGTACCCGCGGGCGACCTGCACACCGCCGATGTGCAGTTGGCCGAGCGCCCCGATCGGCACTTGCTGGCCGTCGGCATCCAGGACGTGCACGGTGGTGTTGGCCACCGGCGAACCGATCGACACCCGGCCGGTCCGCTCGATGCTGTCCCGTTCGCACCGCCAGGCGGTGACATCGATGGCCGCCTCGGTAGGCCCGTACAGGTTGTGCAGTTCAGCCTGCGGGATCGCGTCCAGGCAGGCCAGCGCGGTGTCGGCGCGCAGTTCCTCGCCACTGCAGACGATCGATCGCAAGGGTAACCCCGCCCCGTCGGCCGGCGACAGATCGGTCAGGAAGATCTGGAGCATCGACGGCACGAAGTGCGCTGTGGTGACGGAATGTTCGCCGATCACCCGGCGCAGGTAGCCGGGGTCGCGGTGGCCGCCGGGCTCGGCCAGTACCAGGTTGGCGCCGGTGATCAGCGGCCAGAAGAACTCCCACACCGACACGTCGAAACTGGCCGGCGTCTTCTGCAGCACTGTGTTCGATGGTCCGATGTCGAATCGGTCCTGCATCCACTGCAGCCGGTTGACGATCCCGCGGTGCTCGTTGATCACGCCTTTGGGCCGACCGGTGGAACCGGAGGTGTAGATCAGGTAGGCCGCCGAGGAGGCGGTGCTGTCCCGGGGTGGCGCGGCCGACGGCTGATCGGCCCACTGCAGCGGTTCGTCCAGCACGAACACCGGCGGGGCATGATCGGCATGTGCCAGGGTGTCGGCGAGTGGCCCGTCGAGCATCTCTCGGGTGGCCAGCACCGCCGCGGCGCCGGAATCGCCGAGCATGAAGGCGATCCGGTCCGTCGGGTACTCGGGATCCAGCGGCAGGTAGGCGGCACCCGCCTTCAGCACACCGAGCAGTCCGATGACCAGCTCAATCGAACGTTCGGCACAGACTGCGACGATCGAGTCGGCGCCGATACCGTTGGCCTGCAACCGGTGTCCGATGGTGTTGGCCGCGGCGTCCAGCTGGGCGAAGCTGAGCGATGCGCCGCCGTCCAGCGTTACCGTCGCGTCCGGCGTGCGGGCGGCCTGCGCCTCGATCAAATCGGTCAGGGTACCGGCGCCGACCTCGGGGTAGGCGGCGGCGGTGTTGTTCCATCGCTGCAGGTCGGCCCGTTGGTCCGGGTCCAGCAACGACAGCTCGCTGATCCGGGTGTCGCCGGCGGTGGGCAGCCGGGTGGCCAACTCGGTGAAGGAGCCGACCAGTTGCCGGACGGAGTCCGCATGCAGCAGGTCGGGGTTGGCGATCATCCGACAGGACAGTGAGCCGTCCGGCATCGCGTGGGCGTGCAGCTCGATCTCGAACCGGGTGGCCGGTAGATCGACCGGCCGCCAACCGATGTCAGCGCCGGTAGCGGCCGTTGTGTTGTCGGGCTGTTGGTCGAAGCGGGCATAGTTCTGCAGGACGAACATGGCCTGGAACAGCGGTGGTCGGGAGGGGTCGCGGGGCAGGTTCAGTTGCTGGATTACCTGCTCGAACGGGACGTCCTCGTGGGCCAGTGCATCCAGCACCACCGACCTGGTTCGCTGCAAGCTCTCATCGACGGTCGGGTCGCCGGACAGGTCGGCGCGGATCGGCAGCATGTTCACGAACATGCCCATCACCGCATCGAGCTCCGGCAGCGAGCGGCCGGCCACCGGTGTGCCGACGGCGAAGTCGATCTGACCGGCAAACGTCGACAACAGCAATTGGTAGGCGGTGAGTAGTGCCATGAACGGTGTCGCCCGATGTCGGCGGCCCCAGTCCTGCAGCGCCGTCACCGTTTCTGGCGGGAGTCGGAACGGGTGGGCCTGACCGACAAAGGTCTGTTCGGCCGGTCGCGGCGCGTCGGTCGGCAGCGTCAGTACCGGCACGCCGGTGAGCCGCTCGACCCAGTGCGCGACCCGCGGCGCCATCTCCGGTGCCGCGAACATGGTCCGCTGATAACGGGCGAAATCCCCGTACTGGACCGGCTTGTCGGCAGGGTCCACTCCGATCGCCGGGCGCGGGTCGGCGCCGGCCGAGGCCCGCTCTCGGGCGGCCTGGCACCGAGCCCCGAGTTCCTTGAGCATCACGTCGTTGGACCAACCGTCGGTGATGATGTGATGCATGCCGATCACCAGCAGGTGATCCCGGCCGCCGTCGACGCGCAACAGCTCGGCCCGCAACAGTGGTCCGGTGGACAGGTCGAATCCGGTCTCGGCGACCTGCTGGATGCGCACTGTCGCCGCCGCGGCGTCCGGCACGTCCCTGAGCACGATCGGGTCGGTCAGTTCGTCCCGGACAACGACCGTCGGCCGGCCATCGGCATCGGACGGGAAGCGCATCCTGATCGATTCGTGCCGGGCGATCACCTGGGCCATTGCGGCACGCAGCGCGTCGATGTCCAACGTCGGACCGAAGCTCAGCAACTGCGGTGAGAGATAGGCGGCGGTTCCCGGGGCCAACTGCTCCATGAACCACACCCGCTCCTGGGCGAACGACAGCGGAGCTGGTTCACCGGCCGGCCGTGGGGAGATCCGGTTGGTCTGCGCCGTTTTCAGGCCCTTGAGCCGCTGTTCGAACAACGCCCGTTTTGCTGGTGAGAGGGCGGCCAGGTCGATTCCGACCTGCTGTACGTCGGTCATCCGTTGTCCCCCGTCAGGTCGTCGGCCTGGTCGTCGGACAGCGCCGCGATCTCCGCCAAGATGGACCGCTCCACGGCGACTGCGACGCCGGCCACCGTGGTGTCCTCGAAGAAGTCCTGGATACCGATGTCGACGCCGGCGGCATCGCGGAGCCGGGCGATCACCCGCAGGGCAAGCAGTGAGTGCCCACCGAGGACGAAGAAGTCGTCGGACGGCACGAGCGACTCGCCGGTCTGATCGATGTCCAGCACCTCGCACCAGGTGTCAGCCACCAACTGCTCGGTGGCCGACAGCGCGGCGGTTTCGATGACGCTGCCGGGTATCGGTCGGTCGGAGGTGCTGCCGGTCGAAGTGTCGCCGGCCGAGGTGTCGCCGGCCGAGGTGCTGGCATCGGAACCTGGTGCCGGGTGTCCGGTGCGGGTCGGCGCGGGCAGCTCGCTGAGCCGGATCGAGGTGTCGTCGAGCGTCCGGGACAGGATAGTCAGATAGTCCTCGACCAGTGCCTGCGCGGTGTCGCCGGTGAAAACCGCGGTGTTGTAGACGATCCGCAGGTGTCGCAGTCCGACCTCGCACAGCAGATCGTCCTCGGCGGATCCGCGGGCCGACTCCAGTTCGTCCATCGGCAGGAAGTTGAAGCCGAGTTGGTAGAGCGGCGCCGCACCGTTGTCCCGCTGGCCGGCCAACTGTTGAACCAGTCGCTGGAACGGCATTCGCTGATGGTCCAGCGCATCCAGCGTGACCGTCCGAACCCGGTCGATCAGTGCCTCCATCGTCGGATCGCCGGATGCGTCCACTCGCAGCACCACCATGTTGACGAACATCCCGACCACCCGGTCCAGCTCGGGTCGGTCCCGACCGGTCACCGGCAGGCCGATGACGATGTCGTCGGACTGCGACCAGCGGTTCACCAATGCGAGGTAGACCGCACACAGGATCATGAAGTCGGTGGCCCTGCTGGACCGGCCGACCGCGGCCAGTCGGTCGCTGGTGCCCGGCGGGAGCAGCGCGATCAGGTCCGCGCCGCCGAAGCTGCGGCCGCCGCCCCGCGGGTGATCGGTCGGAATGCCGTGCACAGCAGGGATTCCGTCGAGGGTCTGCCGCCAGTAGCGGTCGAGGTCGGACAGACTGCCGTCATCGAGTTCGGTGCGTTGCCAGACCGAGTAGTCGGCGTACTGGATGGGCAGCTCGGCCAGCGCGATCGGTCGATCGGCGAACGTCGCGGCGCACAGTTCGGTCAGCTCGCCGCGCAGGATCAGCAGTGACGCGGCATCGACCACCGTGTGGTGGATCGACAGACTCAGCCGCCACTCGTTCTCGGACAGCCGGCTCAGGCAACTGCGCCACAGTGGCGGCCGGTCCATCGCGATCTGTTGTTCGGTCAGCGCCCGGCTCAACCGATTGACCTCGGCGGGCTTGACCTCGTCCGGCAGATCGGTCAGATCGAACACTGCCACCTCGGCGGTGATGGATGCCCGGACCGTCTGCTGAAGGTGACCATCGACGAAATGCAGGGTGGTGCGGAGCGCTTCGTGCCGTTCCACCAATTGCCCGAGGGCATCGAGGGCCGCCTCGACGGTCTCGATGCCGCGCATCGCGATCCGGTCCTCCACGTGGTAGAGCGCGCCGCCGCCGGCCAGCTGGCTAGCGAACCAGATACGTTCCTGGGCATAGGACGCCGGCACGGTGAAGTCCTCGGTGCCGGCGGTCGAGACCGTCAGCTCGACAAGCTGTGCCGGCGATCGACCGGCCCCACCGTCGAGGGTGCTGACCGAGGCGAGTGTGGCCGCAGGTCGGTAACTGCGGTAGGAGGTGGTCATCGGGTCGGCCGCGCAAGTCGGGGGATGGTGGTGACGCCGGCATCGGCCGGATCGCCGGCGTCGTTCCCGGGTGGTGTCTGGTGATCCAGACCCAGGCCGCCGTTGCCGGGGGCGGCGCCGTTGGCGCTCGCCGCACCGTTGCTGTCGGCGATCGCCGCACCGTCGGCGGTGCCCGCCGGTTCGGCCGCGACCGCGGTGGCCGGCGGAAGATCCTGCGCAGCCAGCTGTTCGGCCAGCTGCTCGGCGATCTGATCGGCCATCTCCCGCACGGTCGGGCCGTCGAACAGCGAGCGCATCGGCAGCCGCACACCGACCGCCTTGCGCACCTGGCCGATCAGCTGGACCGCGACCAGTGAGTTGCCGCCCAGTGCGAAGAAGTCGCTGTCCGGGCCGACTTCGGCAACGCCGAGCACGTCGGACCAGATCCGGGCGATGCTGGCCTCCAGGCCACCGGCGGTGTCCTCGGGGCCGGCGTCCGTCGTGTCCGGGGTGACAGCGGTGCCGGTGGACCGCACCCTGGACAGCGTCTCGGCGACCGTCCACGGGTTGATCACCAGCTGGCAGCCCAGCCGGCTGCCCAGTGCCCGCTGGAACGCCAGCACGCCGTCGGCCGGTGCGATCCGTCCGGGGTCGGGCGGCGTCGGCTCGCTCGTCGGAACCCCGGTGAGTGGCGCACCGGCAGATGCAGGATCCGGCACGGATGCAGGATCCGGTACGGATGCAGGATCCGGCACGGATGCAGGATCCGGCACGGATGCGGTGGCCGGCACGGATGCGGTGGCCGGCACGGATGCGGTGTCCGGCACAGATGCAGTGTCCGGCACAGATGCAGTGTGCGGCAAGGAATCCGGAGCCGAGTCCGTCCGGTCGACGACCGCGTCCGGATCGATCCGACGTAACGAGAACTCCCGGATGTGGACGCACGCGACGCCGTCCGGATCGACCAGGAGCAGATCGGCGGTGACCATCTCCGATGCGTCATTGCCGCGGTAGCTCAGCAGGCTGTAGAACTCCGGCGGCAACGGTCGGAAAACGGTGAGCTCTCCGTATCCCATCGGCAGATAGTTGCCCTCACCACGGTCGCTGAATGCGGTGGCCACATCGAGCAGCGCCGGATGCAGAATCCAGCTGTCGCCGGCAGCGGCGGCTGGTGCGCGGACCAGCGCGATCTCACCGCCCTCGGTGAACCAGTGCTGTTGCAAGGCATTCCAACGCGGTCCGAAGCGCACAACGCTGGTGCGTGCGTCATCGGCCCGGAACATCCCGTCGTCGGTCAGGTTCTTCTCGGTGCCGGCAGCCAGCAGCGCAGTGAGCTCGACGACGGCCGGTTCGGTGACCATCACCCAGCCCACCGACCCCTGGGCGTGCATGGCCGTCCGATCGCCCACCGTGCTGACCACTCGAAACTCCGCACCGTCGGCGGCCGCGTCGAACTCCACCCGGACCGTGCCGCGACTGCCGTCCGGAATCCGGAGAGGCTCGACGAAAGCCACGTCGGTCAACTGGATCTGCCGGCCGGCGTTCCGCTGATCATCCGGATAGCACGCCGCGAACGCTGCTCTGGTCAGTTCCAGCAACCCGGTGCCCGGCAGTACCGGGTCATCGCCGATCCGGTGTTCGTCGAGAACCCAGTGGGTGTCGGCGCCGAGGTTGCCCTCGGCCCAGCCGGCGTCACCGGTGACGGCGGCGGTGGTCAGCAGCGGATGACCGACGGCGCGGTCCACCGAACCGGCCCGCAGGGCAGCGAACTCGGCCGGCACGTACGTCTCGACCGCCATCCCGACCTCCGACCAGCCACCCCAGTTGAGGGACTGGACCGGTCCACTCCAGCCGGTGTTGCCGGCCTCGGCGTCCATGAATGCGTTGGCAGCACAGTAGTCGACCTGGCCGAAGTCCCCGGTGACCGCGGTAATGGAGGAACACAGTGCGATGAAGTCCATCGGCAGGTCGGCGAAAGCCCTTTTCAGAGCCAGGGTGCCGGCGATCTTCGGCGCCATCACCAGCCGTGCATCGGACGGCTGCTTGACCTCGATCATCCCGCCGCCGGGTAGCCCGGCCGCGTGCACGATGCCGTCCAGGCCACCCCATAACTGCCGGGCAGTGTCGGCCAGCGCGATGACGGCCGCCTGGTCGGTGACGTCGGCCGCGACGATCTCCACCTGTGCGCCGGCTGCCTCCATCCGTTGCACGGCGGCGATCGCCCGGCCGATCCGGTCGGCGCCCGGCGCATCGTTACGCAGGCTCGGCCACTCGGACCGGGGCGGTAGCGGTGTTCTGGCCACCAGCAGCAGCCGGGCCCGATGCCGGATCGCCAGGTCCTCGGCCAGGGTGATGCCAATCCCGCCGGTGCCGCCGGTGATCAGATAGCGGCCGCCGTCCTTGGTCACCGGCTGCACCGCCGCGGGCAGGCTCACCTGCTCGAACTCCCGGCGCCACCGCCGGCCCCTGCGAAGTGCCACCTCGGTGGTGTCCGGCCGCACCGCGGCGCCGAGTTCATCGGCCAGCGTACCGATCGGGGTGTCGTCGTCGGTCTCGATCCGGCGAACGGTCACGGTGGGCAGCTCCAGTGGGGCGACCCTGCAGGCACCGGCCAGTGTCGCCTGCTCGGTGCGCAGCAGTTCGGTGCCGGTCACCGCACTGGTCGCCGCCGACACCAGGTCCACCTGGACGGTCGGCGGTTCGGCGCGACCAGCGAGCAGCTGCAGCAGTGCGAGCACCTGAAAGAAACTGTTGTCCTGCAGCATCATTGCCGTCTCGGGGTCGCCATCGGCCGGATCGGCGTCCAGCGCACCGACATGGACCAACTGCAGCCCATCCGGGTGCTCGTCGATGGCGGCGGTAATGGTCTCGACGCTCTGCGGGTCGACGCCGATGGCCCCGGTGCTGTCCACCCGGCAACCACGGTCAGCCAGCAGTCGGCCGAGCTCGGTGGCCCGCGGACCGCCACCGATCAGCAGCACCCTGGCCGGCGGCGGGCCCGGCGGGAGCGACGGCAGTTGCCGCCAGGTGGGCACCGCGAACCAGTCGAGCGTCGACGTCAGCGGGCCATTCGCAGCGGCCCGGACCGAGTCGGAACCGGCTGTGGCGCCGGCGATCTCGGATCGGGGTGTCGGATCGACCCAATAACGTTGCCGCTCATAGGGGTAGGTGGGTAGCGGGATCCGGCGACCGGCCGGGCCGGCCGGCAGGGTGTCGATCGGATAGCCGGCACACCACAGCTTCCCGACGGTGTCGTAGGCGACGGCCAGGTCGGTGAGCTGTTCGTCGGGCGCCGGCAGACTCGTCAACGGCGCGCTGCCGCGGGCCTGCATCCTGGCCAGTCCGGCAAGCTGCCGACCGGGGCCGCACTCAAGCAGCCGCACCCCGTCGATCGTCAACACCGTCGCCACCCCGGCACCGAACTGGACGGCATGACGGAGCTGGTCGGCCCAGTACCCGGGGGAGGTGGCCTGGTCGGCCGTCATCCACTCGCCGGTGACGCCGGCGACCATCGGCAGTTCTGGGACCTGCGGTGCGGCCGCGGCGACCGCCTCGATGAACTCGGCCAGGATCGGTTCCATGCTGGCGGTGTGGAAGGCGTGAGAAGTTCTCAGCCGCTTGGCATTCACGGTCTCCGGTATGCCTGCCAGAAAGCGGTCGATGGCCGGTTCGGAACCACCCACCACGCAGGTACCCGGGCCGTTGACGGTGGCGACCTCGACGCCGTCGATGAGCAGCGGCTGAATCTCGGCGGCGTCCAGTTGGACCGCCGCCATCGCTCCGGCCGGCATCGACTGCATCAGCCGGCCCCGGGTCGCGACCACGGTCAGGGCATCGGTCAGTGTGAACACCCCGGCGACGGTGGCTGCCACGTACTCGCCGATGGAGTGACCGAGCAGCGCAGTGGGGCGGACGCCAGCGGCCATCCACCACTGGGCGAGTGCGTACTCGATGGTGAACAAAGCTGGTTGAGTAAGCCAGGTCTCGCGCAGCCGGGCCGCGGCGGCCGGGTCCGCGCGGTCGGCCTGCAACAGCTCCCGGAGGTCGACACCGAGCTGCGGCGCCAGCAGCTCGGCACATTCGTCAACGGTGGTCCGGAAGGTGGGATCGGCGGCGTACAGTCCGGCGCCCATGCCCGGATACTGCGAGCCCTGACCGGAGAACAGGAAGGCGATCGGCGGTGTCGAACCGGTGTCCTCACCGGTGCCCATCCGCTTGCTGTTGCGCAGCCGGGCAACGGCATCGGCAGTATCGTCGGCCACGACGAAACCCCGGTGCCGGTAACGGGTCCGGCCGTTCGCGAGGGTGGCGGCAACATCGGACATCGACAGCTCGGGCCGGGCCTGCAGGTGATCGGCGAGGTTGCCGGCCGCGGTCGCCAGCGCGCTGGGGGTGTGCGCCGAGATTCGCAGCAGGTGCGCCGTCGGAGCGACATCGGTGGCATGGTGGCTCCTCACTGGTGGCGCCTGCTCCACCAGCACATGGGCGTTGGTGCCGCCGATACCGAACGAACTCACTCCGGCTCGGCGGATCGGCGTGTCGGGCGGGAAGGCTGTCAACGAGTCGGCTACGAAGAACGGTCCGGCGCCGAAGTCGATCGCCGGGTTGGCCATGGTGTAGTTCAGGCTTGGTGGGATCTGTCCGCGTTCGACGACCAGCACAGCTTTGATCAGCGACAGCACCCCAGCGGCCTGCGACAGGTGACCGAGATTGGATTTCATCGAGCCGACGGCGCACCACTGGCGGTCCTGCTCCGCACCCGCCGGCAACCGGTGGTAGAAGGCGCGGGTCAGGCTCTCGATCTCGATCGGATCACCCAGCGCCGTTCCGGTACCGTGCGCCTCCACGTAGCCGACCGTTCGGGGATCGATGTCGGCCAGCTCGAAGGCTTGGTCGATCACCGCCACCTGACCCTGCACGCTGGGCGCCGAGAAGCCGACCTTGGTCGCACCGTCATTGTTGACGGCATTGCCGATGATGACGGCCCGGACCGTGTCGCCATCGGCGACTGCATCCGAGAGTCGTTTCAGCACAACGGCACCGGCCCCCGAGCCCCAGACGGTGCCCTGGGCGTCGGCGTCGAACGGCCGGACCTGGCCGGTCGGTGAGGTGAAGCCGCCGTGGGAGATGTAACCGGCGCCGTGCGGCAGCTCGACGGAGACACCGCCGGCCAGCGCCAGGTCGCACTCGTGGTTGCGCAGTGCTTCACAGGCCAGGTGGGCGGCCACCAATGATGTCGAACACGCGGTGGTGACGGTCATGCTCGGCCCACGCAGGTTGAGCTTGTAGGAGATGTTCGTCGACAGGTAGTCGGGACTGTTGCCGACAGAGATGCCGAGCTGGCCGGAGTTCTTCCAGATGGTCGGATTGGCCCGCAGGTTCTCCTGGACATAGCCGGACAGCCCGGTGCCGGTGTAGACACCGACGTCGCCGCTGAAACGCGCCGGATCGATGCCGGCATCCTCCAGTGCGGTATGCGCCAGCTCCAACATCATCCGCTGTTGCGGATCGGAGAGCTCGGCCTCCCGTGCGGACATCCCGAACACCCCGATGTCCAGCTTGTCGAAGTCGTCGACGACGAATGCCCGGGGGACGAAGTCCGGGTCGTCGACGTCGTCCGGTGCGGACATCAGGGCGCGTTGCTCGTCGAGGGTGTAGGTGGTGATCGCCTCCACACCGTCGAGCAGGTTCTGCCACAGCTGCTCGGCGTTGCGGGCGCCGCCGACCCGCGCGGCCATGCCGATGATCGCAATGGGTTCGACCCGGAGGTCCGCGTCGGCGCCTGCATCGGTGTCGAGATCGGCGCCGGCATCGGTGTCGGCATCGGTCGCGAGGTACATCTCGGGCCGGTGGCTCTGCAGTTCGGTCACGGAAGATTCCTTTGCTGGTCGCTGGTGGCGATCGTCAGGACGGGCCGATGGTGGTGCATCGGGCCGTCCGAATTGGTGCGGGGTCGAGATCCGGGTGAAAGATCCTGTACCCGCAGGCCGGTCAGCGGTGTGCTGACCGCGAGTGAAGCCACCGCGCCAGGGAGCCGCAGTGGGTGGATGGTCCAGTCGAGCAGTCCGCTGCCGGGCGGCGCCGCCGTCGGCGTCCAACGCTCCGGCCGTTGCCGGTCGGCGAAGCTGACCAGTGATGGTTCGATGGTCAGTCCGTGGCCGCTGCCCTTGAGCAGTGCCTCCTTGGCCGTCCAACTGCGCAGCAGCCAGCCGTTTCGGTCGTCCGGCGAAACTGCGGCCAGCACCCGCTTCTCGTCCGGATGCAGCGCGATGTCGGCCACCGAGTCGACGTCGGGCAGGTCTCGTTCGGTCTCGATGTCGACGCCGATCGGGGATCCGTTGGCCAGCCCGATCAACACGGTGCCGGCCGAGTGGCTCCAGTTGATGGTGATATCGGTGCCCGGGAGGTACGGCTTGCCACTGCCGGTGGTCGGGATCTCCTGTCGGCCCATCGGGATGCCGTAGCTGTCGAGCAGCGACCGGACCTGCAGGCAGCGGGCGACGTATCGGTCCCGGTCCCGGTCGAACCGGAAGCGCAACGCCCGTTCCCGTTCCCGTTCGGACAGCCGCTCGCTCTGCTTCGGCAGGTCCGGTCCGATCAGTCGGCCGAACCACAGATGTACCTGGCCGGGCGTCGGCGGCAGTTCGGCAGCTGTGGTCTGCGGATCGGCCCGCGCCCCGGCTCGCAGGATGCCGGCCACTGCCGGAAAGTCGTCGTGCAGGAAGAAGTGTCCGCCGGCGACGGTGTGCAGCGCGAATCCCGGTGCGCTGTGCCGCGACCAACCGGCGCCGATCTCGGGCATGCTGACGCCGTCGGCGGTTCCGCAGATAGCGGTGATCGGTATCTGGAGTGCCGGGCCGGGTACCCACTGATAGTCGTCGATCCAGCGGAAATCCGATCGGATCGCCGGCAGCAGCAGTTCCAGTAGTTCGGGGGACCCGGCCACCTCTGGAGCGATGCCGCCCAGCCGGCCGAGCTTGTCGATGAGCACCTCGTCCGACTCCCGCGACACCCCCCGCAGCGGCCCGATGTTCGGCAGCTCCGGTGGTTGGCATCCGCTCACGATCAGCCGGTCCGGCAGCGGTGCGCCGGCAGCTTCCAGTCGGCGGACAACTTCGTAGCCGAGTCGGCCACCGAGGGAGTGACCGTAGATCGCGTAGCGCGGTGCGGGGTGGTCGGGATCCGTCGCGGCCGGGCTGACGGCGGCAGCAATGGCGGTGGCGATGGCGTCCGGGTCGATCGCCGGATCCTCTCGCCAGCGTGACTCGCGGCCGGGTAGCTGGACCGGCCGAACATCGAACACATCCTGCAGTGCGGTCGCCCAGCCCCGGAAGGCGCTGGCCCCGCAGCCGGCATACGGCAGGCAGAACAGCGTCATCGGACTCTCGCCGTCCGCTGCCGGGCTGCATCCGGGGGCGAACCACTCGGTACCACCGGGCGTCACGGTTGGCCGCCCGTCGGCAGGTCGGCCGGGACCGCACCGATTCGGAACCGGGTGCGGGTGAACGGGTAGCTGGGTAACGAGATCCGCCGTCCGCCGTTGTTCGTGGCATCACGATCGGCGCTGTCGGCGGCGCTGTGGCTGGCAGCACGGTCGGCGGCTCGATCGTCGGCGGTGTCGATGGTTTCCTCAATGGTGTGCTCGGAGTCGTGCTGACCGTCTCCGTGTCGAACGGCGGTGTCGGCGCCCTGTCCGGCGGACGTTACCTGCGATATCACGATCTGCGACGAGGAATCGAGCAGAAGATCGGTCGATCGCAGCCGCTCGGCCGCCTGCCGCAGGCCGGTGGCTGCCACCACCGCCGACATCGGGTACCGGCGCCGGCCGACGGCCAACGTGTGGGCGACATCGACCAGCCGCAGCTCCGGGTGGGTATCGAGATGGTCGGCGAGGCGGCCGGCCACCCGGTACAGCTCTGCCTCCGTCCGGGCCGAGATCAGCAGCTGCTGCCGACCGGTTGGCTCGGCGCCGGTTGTCCGGGTCGGCGCTGGCACACCTTGGATGACGACGTGCGCATTGGTCCCGCCGACGCCGAACGAGCTGACCCCGGCGATTCGTTCGGCATCACCGGCTCGCCACGGTCCGGTGTCGGTCGGCACCGCGAACGGCGAGCGGGCAAAGTCGATCTGCGGATTGCCGGCCACCGTCAGGTTGCCCGGAATCAGGCCGTGATGCACCGCCAGCACGCCGGCGATCAGGGCCGCCGCCCCCGACGCCACGTCCAGATTGCCGATGCTGCTCTTCACCGCGCCGAGTGCGCATCGGCCGATTTCGGTGGTGCCGGCGGCTTGCCACACCGCAGAGAGCGCGGCCACTTCGATTGCGTCACCGATCGGGGTACCCATGGCGTGCGCCTGGATCAGCCCGACTGCCGACGGGTCGATCCGGGCGGAGGCCAGCGCCTCGGTGATGGCGGCTTGCTGGCCCAGCACACCGGGGGTGGCGTAGCCGGCCCGGCCCCGACCGTCGTTGTTGACGGCGTGTCCGCGGATCACCGCGTACACCCGGTCGCCGTCGGCTTCGGCGTCCTCCCAGCGTTTCAGGGCAAGCACAGCAGCGCCGCTGGACATGCCGGCGCCGTCCGCCCCGGCGGCGAAGGCGCGGCATCGGCCGTCGGCGGAAAGCAGTCCGTCGGCCTGCCGAACATGACGGGGCGTGGTGACGTGCACGCCGCCGGCGAGCGCGACATCGCAGCGGTAGTCGGCGAGGTGCGCGGCGGCGGTGCAGACCGACACCAGCGACCCCGCGCACGTCGCCGAGATGGCCATCGCCGGACCGGTCAGGCCGAGCCGGTAGGCGGCCTGGGCGACCATGTGGTCCGGCCCGGTGCCCGATGGCAGCAGCGACTCCCAACTCTGCTCCGCGCGCTGCAGGTATGGCAGCAGTTCGGTCAGGTGGTACCGGTTCGGTCCGCAGCTGGCGAACACGCCGATCATTCCGGGGTAGCGGTCCGGATCGTGAGCGGCATCCTGTAGGGCGGCGGCGGCCGTCTCCAGGAAGATCCGGTGCTGGGGGTCCATCCGAACGGCCGCGGCCGGATCGATGCCGAAATGGTCGGCGTCGAAACAGTCCCAATCGGTCAACGCCCCGCCGGCCCTGACCAGATCGTCCCGAGCACGAAGCGACGACGGAACACCCAACTCGGCCAACTCGTCGTCGGTGTAGTCATGGATCCCGTCGACACCGGTCAGCAGGTTGGCCCAGAAGGCGTCGACGTCGGCGGCCGCCGGGAAGCGGCCGGCCAGCCCGATCACCGCCACATCGGTCGGTTCGAGGCTCACTGACCCGCCCTCCGCCGCTGACGTTCCCGGCGGATCGTCGCCCGTCGATCGGCGGCGGTCCGGTTGTCCTGGGTTCGATCCGGCCGGGACACAGATCCCGCTCGGCTGTCCAGGAGGTCGGCGAGTTCGGCCACCGACGAGTGGGCGAACAGGTCGACGAAGGTGAGGTCGAACTGTTCCGACAGGTCGGCATGCAGCTGCGCCAGATGCAGCGAATGGGCACCGAGTTCGAAGAAGTGCCGGTCGCGAGCGAGCCGGTCGCGACCCAGCGCCCTGGCCAGCGCCGAGTGCACCAACGTCTCGGTCGGCGTGCGCGGTTCGTCGTCGGTGGCGACCGGTTCGGCGCCGGACAGCTCGGTGAGCAGGGCCAGGGTGTCGACCTTGCCGGACACGGTCAACGGAAGCTCGTCCAGCTCCCGCAGCTGCGTCGGCACCATCGGCGCCGGCAACAGGGCAGCGAGATGACGGCGGACCGCCGCGATGTCGATGCGGGCGGTGCCGGCCGTCGGCTGCAGGAACCCGACCAGCTCGGTCTCGCCGCGGGCGTCCGGTCGGGCGATGACGGCTGCCCGGCCGACTCCGGCGAAACTCTCGGCGTGACCTTCGATCTCGGACGGCTCGACCCGGACTCCGCGAACCTTGACCTGCCGATCGCGCCGGCCACGGTATTCCAGGATGCCGTCCGCCCGGCGATGGCCGAGGTCGCCGGTCAGGTAGCTGCGCGAGCCGTCGGCGTGCTCGGTGAACTGCGCGTCGGTGGCCACCGCGTCGCCGTCGTATCCGGGTGCGACGGCGCGGCTACGGACCGCGATCTGGCCGTCGGACGGGTCTTCGGCGCCGAGCTCGTCGAGCAACGTCACGGTGTATCCCGGCAGCGGTCGACCGAGCGGAATGGTCGACCCGGAAGGCTCGACGCCCGGCGGGATCTGATGCTGGCAACTGAACGACGCCTCGGTCGAGCCGTAGCCGTTGACAAAGGTGATCTGTCCGCCGAGTAACCGCCGACCGCGGCGGATGTCCTGCGGCGTCGCCCTTTCGCCGCCGAGCAACACGACCCGCGGGCCGGTCGGCATCGGCTCGGGAATCAGCTCCAGCAGGTAACGGAACACCGTCGGCGTCGAGTGGTAAACGGTGACGCCGCGGGTGGTCAGCACGCCCGGCAGCTCGCGCAGGCCGAGGTGCGCGACGTCGTACGGGACGAGAGCAGCGCCCGCGCAGAGTGCGGACCACAGATCGACCACTGCCATGTCGTAGCCGAACGAGGTCAGCAGGGTGAGTCGATCGGTAGCGGTGATCGACAGGGTGCTGATCTGGTTCTCGGCACACTGCAGCACGGCGGCCTGGGTCTGGGCCACCGCCTTGGGGGTGCCAGTGGAACCGGAGGTGTAATTGACGTACGCCGGCTGTTCGTCCGGCCATGGCCGGTCGTGCACGGTCAGATCCTTGGCGGCCGTCAGATCCGTTGCAGCTGAGTCGATCGGGCCATCGGCGGCCAGCGGGACGACCGGAACATCGGCGGCGACGTGGGCGAGCGCCCGGTGCGTATCGGACACCACGGCGGCGCCGATCCGGGCCGACTTGGCCATCGCCGAGAGCCGGGCGGGCGGCCACCCGGTGTCCAGCACGACAGGCGTCATCCCGGCCAGCATGACGGCGATGACGGCGATGACGGTGTCGCTGCCGTGCCTGGTGAGCACGCCGACCCGGTCGCCGAACCCGGCGCCGGATCGGATCAGGGCGGTGGCCAGCTCGGTCGATCGTTCGCCGAGCTGGGCGTAGCTCAGTGTGCCGGCGCCGCTGATCACAGCGGGTCGGTCGGCGTGGTGGAGCTGCACCGTGCGGAACCGATCGAGCAATGGACCGTGCTGCGGCGGATGCAGAGCTTCGACGGCTGTGGCAGGGTCGGACGAGCTGGCCCGTTGTTGGGGTGTGATCATCGCCAAGAGAACGGAACCAATCTGTCGGCGGCCGATCGGCGAGCAGCGAGGCGGCCCGCCATGACCTGTCCCCCTCGCGATTGTCCGTGGTGAGGATGCCAGTTCTCCGGCGTGGGAACAATAGGCAAGGCACGCCACGACGACGGGAGCAGCACCCATTGCCCGACATGTCGGTGCTGACCGAATCGACCGGCTCCCGGGCCGGAATGACACCCGGATGCGATGATCACCGAATGGCGCGTCTACCTGGATGCCTGGCGGCCGCCGCTGTCGGGATTGTTGCGTTACTGGCGTCCTGTTCGGATACTGCCGCGCCGCCGACGGATCCGTCGGTGACCGGCTCCACTGCCGCCGCCTCATTCGTTGATGACTCCATGGCCGGCAGGCCGTCTGCTCCCGGCTCCGCCGCCGGCCCGTCTGTTGCCGGCTCCGCCGCTGCCGGCTCGTCTGTCGCCGGTCCATCCGGCGCCGACCCGGCAGATGGGGACGCGCGCCGACTGGTCGCTGCGGTCAGCGCCGACCGGCTCATCGGCGATGTCCGTCGGTTGGCGACCGGACCTCGGGACGTGGTCGAGAACCACGATGCGGCAATGGCCGCAGCGGCGTACATCGAGACCGAGCTGACCGCCGCCGGGCTGCAGCCGACGTCGATCGACGTCACCGGAATGGGCGTCACCCTGCCGACCGTCTGGGCAGCGATCCCCGGAAAGACGTGTCCCAACAGGGTTTTCGTCCTCACCGCACATTACGACACGGTCGCCGGCTCGCCGGGTGCGGACGACGACGCGAGCGGGGTCGCCGGCGTGTTGGAGACTGCCAGGGTGCTCGCCGGCGCGGGGCTGCCGATCACCGTGGTGATCGCGGCGGTGCCGTTCGAGGAGCCCGGCCCACCGTTCATCGGCGCCGAAGCGTTGGCCGCCGAACTGATCGACCGCCGGCAGCAGACCGTTGTCGGGATGGTCAGCGCCGAGATGCTGGGCTACGCGTTGAGCGAGCCGCGCGCCGACGGCGACCGAGGCGACTACCTGAACGTGCTGGGCTATCGGGGAGCGGAGGCGATGGTGAACAGCTTCGCGACCGCGTCGGCCGCCTGGGGTGGCGGCAAGGTGGAAGCGAGCACGGTGGACGACACCGTTTCCTACATCGGCCGGTCCGATCATGCGGCGTTCCATGCTCGAGGTATTCCGGCCGCGTTCGCCACCGATGGCGCCGATTTCCGCACCCCGCACTACCACCGCTCGTCGGATACACCGGAGAACATCGTCTCCGGCTTCTTCGTCGGATCGGTGAAGACGCTGGTGGCCGGCACCATTGCGGTGGCGTCGAGGAATTTGGGCGGTGTGGCCGCGGAGGCGTGCCGCTGATAGGCATCCACGATGTCGGCACCCGATGCGCCCGGGCTGTGGGCGTGCCCGGCTACTCGCGATCACCGGGGTCTTCATCGACCGGGTCCGGCGTCGTCCGGTGCTGATCACCGCCGATCTGGTGCGCGGGTGTGGTACTCGCAGCGGTACCGATCCTGGCCCAGACCGACCGGCCGGCGCTGGCCGTCGGACTGATCTCGCTGGTCGGTGCCCATGGGCGGTCGTCGTCGATGCGGCGTCCTACCTGTTCCGGCGTCACCCTGCTGACCATTCGGATCGGCGGCCTGGTCGGCAGTTTGCTGGCATCCCGGCTGGGCTCTCGATTCGGCGTCGGTCACACGGTGGTGGCCTGCAACGCACTGAGTCCGGTCGCCTACCTGCTGTTGGCCTCGGCGCCGAGCGGTACCGGCGGCTGGTCGCTGGTCGGGCTCGGCCAATTGGTCCTCGGGTTCTCCATCGGCGCGGCGAACTCGAGCGAGATGGGATACCGCCGAACCGTGACGCCGGATCGCCTGCAGGGCAGGATGAATGCCACCATGCGGTCCATCGATCGAGCGATGATCGTCATCGCCGCACCACTGGGTGGTCTGCTGGCCGACGCGATCGGCGACCGGCTGACGATGTGGATCGTCGCCGCCGGCCTGCCGGCGGTGGCGGGGGGATTGGCGGTGCCCCAGTTCCGCAACGCCGACATCACCGAGCTGCCGCCGGACTGATCAGTGGTGATTGCGAGGGTGGTGGCCAGACCCACACCGCGTCGGCAATCCTGACGTGCGGCGCCGATGGGTACTGCTGCCCATTGGGCATTCGGACTCCATTGGGCACAGTTCCCATCATCCAGGCAGTGCCGGTAGGTCGGCGGGTGCATCGAATCCGAACGGGAGCACACCATGAAATTCCATCTTGTCCGCCGGCTGGCGGCAGCTGCGGTGGCCACCACCGCATGCGCCGGCATGATGCTGGCCGCGGCCAACCCGGCGACCGCTGCAGTCGGTGATCCGACACAGTCGGACGCCCGAATTCCTGCCGCCGTCGACATCGGTGAGGCCTGGGAGAACGGGGAGCTCGGCGATCCGCTGATCGCCGGTGGCACCGGACTGCTCGCCGTCGCTTCGCACGCCCTCGGCGCGATCACTGTGTTCCAGGCGCGGGCCGCGTCCCGGCCGGTGTTCCGAGTGCCGTTCGAGTGTGGCGAATCCTGGACCGGGAGCGCCTGGAGCGGCCACAATCCCTACTACGCGGTGGATTTCAACCATTACCCGGACGACTACGGCTGGAAGGTGACGGCGTCTGCGGCCGGGACGGTGAGTTCGGTTCGGCACCTGAACTACTCGTACGGGATCCACGTGATCATCAATCACGGCAACGGCTATTCCACTCTGTACGCACATCTGTCGTCGGAGAGGGTGAGCGTCGGCCAGAGGGTGGCTGCCGGACAGTGGATCGGCCGGGTCGGCCACAGTGGCACCCAGGCCGCCCACATGCACTACGAGCAGCGCAAGAACGGCAACGATGTGCCGGTGGTGTTCGACGGATCCCGTGCGGTGCAGTACTTCTCCAAGGTGCCGTACACCGTCCACTGTGGCAGCACGCCGCCGCTCACCGAGCCACCGAGCAACCCCTATTCGATCGGCAAGATCTGCGGCGCCGGTTACCGGCTGATCGACTCCAAGACCATCACCGGGGGTCGGATCGTGTTCGCCTACAGCAATTCCACCGGCAAGAACTGCGTCGCCACCATCAAGACCAGCAGCGTGGGAAAGAAATCCCCGGTCTCGACCTTCGTCCAGACGAAGACCAAGAAGGTGCAAGACGCTGGTAACTATTCCTACTACGCCGGGGCGGCGAAGATCTCCGCCAAGAACACCTGCGTCAAGTGGGGCGGCTCGATCGGCAGCCACAGTTGGTCGAGCGGATACGAGCACTGCGGCTGACCCGCTGCGGCCACCGACGAACCGACCATCGTGCGAACGCTCTCAGTGGTTCGCATTGCGCCGGCGAGTAGCGAACCACTGAAACGGTTCTCCAGATCCAGATGAGCGAGTTGGCACGACAGGTTCCGCGATCACCGCCGGTGAGAGGATCACTCGAATTCGGCTACCGGGTTGCGGCCTCTTTCGGATCGTCAACCGACGCGACCAGGCCGAGGGTGGCCGGCAAATCTGGTTCGGTGCCATGAATGTGCTGGTCGACGAACCCGAGCACCACCTGGTACCAGAGCTTGGCGTTCTGCGGCTTGAGCACCCAGTGGTTCTCGTCCGGAAAGTACAGGAACCGGTGATCAGTGCTGCCGTCGGCGCCGGCCGGCCGGCCGGAGTGGGCGAGCAGCTCGTACCAGAGCCGCAAGCCCTCACCGATCGGCACCCGGAAGTCCTTGTCTCCGTGGATCACCAGCATCGGGCTGACGATTGAGCCGACCGAGAAATGCGGCGAGTGTTCGGCGGCCATCTCGGCGGACATCTCCTGCGCCCAGTAGCTCGACATGTCGGTGGTCGGACCGAACTGATCCAATGCCCACAGCGATGCATGGGTGACGACGGCCGTGAACCGGTCGGTGTGTCCGGCCACCCAGTTGGCCATGTATCCGCCGAAAGATCCGCCCATGGCAACAGTTTTCGATTCGTCGATGTCGTCCCGGGCGACCACGGTGTCGGTGATCGACATCAGGTCGGTGAACGGCTCGGCGCCCCACCGCCCCCAGCCGCGCTGGACGAACTGTTGGCCGTAGCCGGTGGACAGCGCGGGATCCGGTAGCAGCACCGCATAACCCTGAGCGACCATGTTCCACGGGGTCCACCGCCAACTCCAGGTATTCCAGGAACCGAGCGGCCCACCATGGATCCACAGTGCCAGCGGCGCCGGCGCTGCGTCGGAGGTGTTCGCCGGCAGCGCCAGCCAGCCGCGGACCCTGGTGCCGTCAGCGGCCACGTTCTCGACTTCTTCCAGGCGACCTGGTAGTGCCGGCCGATCCGCCGGGTTCGAGAGCCGCTGCACCTCCCCGGAGCTGACGTCGATGCGCACGACCTCGGCCGGGAACTCATACGACGCGCGGACTCCGATGATCGTTCTGCCATCCGGGTCGATCACGGCTGCGGAGTAGGCGGCGTCGTCCTGAGTCAACTGGGAGATCTCGCTCGAGCCGACATCGATCCGGAACAGCGGCGCCCGGCCGTCCTGGTCGGCGACCACCAGGATCGATGCGCCGTCCGGGAACCAGTCCAGCGGCTGCGCCCAGCGATCCCAGTCGGCCGCCAACGGAGTCAGCCCATGGTCGGTCAGGTCCAGCAGGGCGAGGCTGCTCTGCATCGCGATCTCCGGGGTACCCCGACGATGTTCGACGATGACGGCGTACCGCCCGTCCGGACTCACCGGTCCGGGGGCCAGGTCGGCGTCATCATCACGGACCAGCAGTGTGCGCTCGCCGGTGTCGGTGTCGATCCTGGCGATCACGCTGAGCATTTCGGCGCCGGCCCGGGCCACCCGCTGGGCGACCAATGCGAAGCTGCCGTCGGGGGATAGGCAAACGTGGGATTCCCGCAGGCCGGCCCCGATGTCCGGCGTCAGGTCGTGCAGCTGCGCCGGCGGACGGGCATCGACAGTGCCCGGAAGCATTGCGGCATTGGCAGTTCCGTCATCGTCTGCCGGGTACCCGCCGGTTCCGGCATCGACCCGCAGCAGGCGCGGCTCACCGGGTCCCAAGTCGGCATCCCAGAACCGGACCGGATAGCCGGAGTGCAGGATGGCCTGCACCGTGGTGTCCTTGCGCAACTTCCGCAGCGCGGTGTCGGCCTCTTCGTCGGCAGCGCCGGGCAGCACCTCGGCCGTCACCAACACGGTGTCGGCGGCCTTCGCGGTGTGCAACCCGGAAATGCCACCGCTTCTGCTCGCGACCAGTCGGGCCTCACCGCCGTCGGCGGGGATCATCCAGAGCGCTGCGGTCGGCTCGTCGTCCTCGCCGGTGTCCGGGTCCGGCCGACTGGAGGTGAAGTACAGGTCGCCGTTACCGGCAAAGGCGGCACCGGATTCGCCTTTCGCGCTGCGGGTGATCCGTCTGGCCGGATGCTCCCCGGCCGGATCGAGCTGCCACAGCGCCGAGACGTAGGCGGTGTGCTTCTTGTTCAGTGTTGTCACCGTGGTGACGATCCTGCTGCCGTCCGGACTGACCGCCAGTCCGGACAGCCGGGGCAATGCGATGAAGTGGTCGAGGTCGTGGAAGGGCGTGGCCGGGCCGGGGTCGGTGCCGCCGGTCGGGCTCGAGTGGGCGTCGTTGGTCACCCGATCGATTCTGGCACGCCCCGAGTGGGTCCTCGCTGGCCCGCATCCTTGATGATCATGACGTGCTGCCCGCAATTCTGCGGAATTTCGTCCGATTTCTCGTGCAGGCAACCATGATCATCGCGGAATCGGGGGAGGGGCATCGCGGAATCGGGGGAGGGGCATCGCGGAATCGGGGAGGGGCATCGCGGAATCGGGGGATCAGCGGCGGACGAACTCCAGGTCGAAGATCTGCCGACCCTCGGCCAGCCCGCGGCGTTCGAACCGGGTCCGGGGCCGGAAGTCCGGCCGCGGGGCCCAACCGGGGTGCGGGTTGCGCAGCGACTGCACGGGAGTGCAGGCCGCCAGCATCTGCTCGGCGTACGGCTCCCAGTCGGTGGCCAGCCGGAACGTCCCGCCCTTGCGGAGCCGGGAAGCGACCAGCTCGACGAATTCGCCGGTCACCAGCCGTCGCTTGTGATGCCGGTTCTTCGGCCACGGATCCGGGAAGAACAGCCAGATCTCGTCGACGCTGCCGGCCGGCACCAGATCGGTCAGCACGGCGAAGGCGTCGGCCCGGAGCAGCCGGATGTTGTCGACGCCGGATTTGGCCATGTGGTGGAAGGTCTGGGCGATACCGGGCTTGTAGACCTCCACCGCCAGCAGGTTGATCTCCGGCCGGGCCGCCGCCATCGCCATCGTCGACTCGCCCATCCCGGACCCGATCTCGATCACCAGCGGTCCGGTCCGGCCGAACACCGCCACCGGATCGAGGGCATCACCCAGGTCGCCGACCTCCAGGTACCAGGCACCGGAGTGGGCCTCGAATGCCTTGCGCTGCACCTGGTTCAGTCGGCCGCTGCGCGGACTGAAGCTGACGATCCGGCGAAAGTTCCCGGGCAGGCCGGCGGGCGCCCCCGCATCACCCGGTGCGGCCTGCTGGTTCACGCGTCGCGCTTGTACAGCGAGACCAGGGCGAGCAGCCAGATCACCAGCGCGGTGGCCAGGAAGATCACCAGACCCTGCTGGGCACTGGGGCCCTCGGCGATGAACTCGGTCCGACCGAACATTCCGCCGTGACCGCCGGCATTCACGAAGTTGAAGCCGGCATTGAACGGCAGGTACGGGGTGACCTTGCGGACGCTCTCGATCAGCATCAGCAGAGTCTCCACCAGTAGTGGCCAGAGCAGCAGTGCGCTGATCGCACCGGCCGATTGCCGCGCCAGGGTGCCGACGCCGATCGCCAGCACCGCGCCGACGGCATACAACGCCGCATAGCCCAGCACCATCCGGTAGTCGGCCGCCGAATTCAGCGCCAGCGGGATCTCCGGCTTCTTGGCCAGCGCCTTGGACAGGAAGAACGCACCGAAGCTGGTGACGGCGCCGACCACCGCGCCGACAAATACCATCAGCACGGTCTTGGATACCAGCACCAGGGCCCGTTGTGGCACCGCCAGGAAACTGTTGCGGATGGTGCCGAACCGGTATTCGGTGGTGACGGTCAACGTCGACATCACCATGTAGGTCATCAGGCCGAGCGGGGCACCGACCTGGGTGGTGAAGGTGGTGACCTCGTTACCGCCGTCCACCAGGGACACGGCCAGCGCCATACCCCAGACCGCCAGCACGATGACGCCCAGGCACCAGTAGGGGGACTTGGTCGAGAACAGCTTGATCCGTTCAACGGACAACGCGGCAAACATTGTCGTCACCGCCCTTGCGGGGATGGGTAGGAAGCCGCCGGACCACGATCGCCGGCGAACTGGCCGGCCGGTCCGGCGGGTGCCCCTTGGTGGGCGACGTACTCCACCGAGGAGTTCGTCAACTGGATGAACGCCTCCTCAAGCGAGCCGGACTGCGGGCTCAGCTCGTGCAACGGAATGCCTTGGGACGCAGCGAGTTCGCCGATCTGCTCGATCGGCACGCCGACCACCGACAGGCCACCTTCGGTCTCGGTGACCTTCTGTTGACCGGTGCGCAGGCCCTGCAGGGCGGTGCGCAGTTTGTCCAGCTGCGGGCTACGCACCTTGACGCTCGATTCGGTGGAATGCGCAATGAACTCCTTGGTGGAGGCGTCGGCGATCAACTGGCCGCGGCCGATGACGATCAGGTGATCGGCGGTCAACGCCATCTCGCTGAGCAGGTGGGAGGAAACGAAGACGGTGCGGCCCTGGGTGGCCAGCCCCTTCATGAAGGTGCGGATCCAGTGGATGCCCTCCGGGTCGAGACCGTTCACCGGCTCGTCGAACAGCAACACCTCCGGATCACCGAGCAGAGCGCCGGCGATGCCCAAGCGCTGCTTCATGCCCAGCGAGAACTTGCCGGCCGCCTTACCGGCGACGCTGGTCAGCCCGACCGAGTCCAGCACCTCATCCACCCGACGGGTGCTGAGCCCGTTGGCCCGGGCCATCCACCGCAGATGGGCCCGGGCGGTGCGATTGGGATGCACCCAGTTCGCGTCCAGCAGCGAGCCGATCTTGCGCAGCGGGTGCTTGAGATCCATGTAGCGCTGGCCGTCGATCAGCGCCCGGCCCCGATCCGGGCTGTCCAGCCCGAGGACCATTCGCATGGTCGTCGACTTACCGGATCCGTTCGGACCGAGGAAGCCGGTCACCACACCCGGCTGGACCTGGAAGGACAGGTCGTTGACGGCAGTCGTCCGGCCGTAGGTCTTGGTGAGCCCCGACGCTTCGATCATGACGCTGCTCCGGCTCTCATCGCCGTGCGAACGCGCACTGGTCATCGATCCCTTCGGTCAGTGGCGCGCTGGGTCGACCCCGACGCTCGTCCCATGCTGCCTTATCCCCGCGATCCGATCGGCGAACAGCGCAGATCGACCCGACGTCACCTCAGCCTGACCTATCGGTCGGCGGCCGACCGTCCGGCGTCAACCCTGAACGGACCCTGGGATTCGGACCCTGGGATTCGGTCGGCGGCATCTACTCGGACGAGAAGAACCCCGACCACCCCGCCGGGCCCGGCGGACGCACCGACCAGGTTGGCCAACCCGACCCTGCACCCGGCGCGGCATGGCACGATGCAGTGCGCGGGAGTCCTGCTCATCCGTGAATATGCCCGGACCGTACTGGTGACCGTCAGAGGGGACACGTCAGACGATGCGACTGCTGTCCATCGACTTCGGAACGTCGAACACTGTGGTCGCCTTGGCCGTCGACGGTCAAGCGGCCAGGACGCTGACCTTCGATGCCTCACCACTGTTGCCGTCCGCGGTCTTCCTGAGCGCCGACGGCAGTGTGACGGTGGGCCGGGAGGCCCAGCGGCAGGCCCGATTGGACCCGTCCAGGTACGAGCCGAACCCGAAACGCCGGATCGACGACGGCGAGGTGCTGCTCGGCGACCGGGTGGTCGATGTGGTCGACCTGATCGCCGCAGTGCTGCGGAACGTCGCCACCGAGGTACGCCGGCAGTTGGGCGGCGCCGCGCCGGACGAGGTGCGGCTGACCCATCCCGCCCAGTGGGGTGCTCCCCGACAGAACACGCTGGTCAGCGCGGCCAGGGCGGCAGGGCTGGGCAGCAACCTGGTGCTGATCCCCGAACCGGTGTCGGCGGCCGCCCAGTACACCCAGTTGCCCGGCCGCACACTGCCGGCCGGTGGCACGGTGGCCATCTACGACCTGGGCGGCGGCACCTTCGACATCGCGGTGATCGGCCGCACTCAGAACGAGTTCCACGTGCTGGCCGAGGCCGGCCTGTCGGATCTCGGCGGCCTGGATTTCGACCAGGCGGTGCTCGATCACGTCGGCCGGACGGCCAGCAGCGCCGACCCGGCCCGTTGGCAGCAGATCCTGCGGCCCACCGACGCCTCCTCCCGACGAGCGGCTCGGGCGCTGGCCGAGGACGTCCGGGCGGCCAAGGAGACGCTCTCCCGGTATCCCCAGACCGAGGTGGCACTGCCCGACCCCTTCGATGACGTCCATCTGACCCGGCCGGAGTTCGAAGGGCTGATCCGGCCCAGCCTGATGCGCTCGATCGAGGTGCTGCAGGCGACCTTGCGCAGTGCCGGGGTCGGGCCGGAGCGGCTGACCGGGATCTTCCTGGTCGGCGGGTCCAGCCGGATCCCGTTGGTGGCCAAGCTGATCCAGGACCAACTCGGGGTGACGCCGGTGGCCCTGGACCAGCCGGAAACGGCGGTCGCATTGGGAGCACTGGTGGTTCCGGTGCACCGGGACGGCAATCGCACGGTCGCCTTCGGCGGTCAGCCGTCCGGCCCGAACCTGGGCCCGGCCAGCGCCGGCCAATCGATGCTCGGTCCGCGATCGGACCGATTGCCCGCCGCTACCGGCTCGCAGCAGCTAGCCGGCCAGCCGTCGCCGGTCGTGGTCGGTGGTCCGGCCGGCCGACCGCCGATCGGTCAGCCGCCGGGCACGGCAACCGGCAGGTCCAAGGCGCCGATGTGGGTGGCCATCGGCGTGGTGGCTGTGTTGGTGGCGGCCACCATTGTGTTGCTGGTGGCCAAACCGTTCTCCGGTAACGCGGATCCGGGAACCACCGATCCGACCAGCGCCGGCACCGCATCGACCAGCGCCGCTACGAAGAGAACTTCCGCGGGTTCGTCGACGGCCGGCAGTCCGTCGACCACCGCCACCGTCGGCGGCGATCCGAACAAGCCGAGTGTTGGTCCCGGCAAGGCGCTCACCCCGGCGGAGCACGACTTCCTCGGCCCGGCCTCCGACAAGCTGGTGAACTGCGGTGACAACACCGCAGCGTTCAACCCCGCGGTCCCAGCCGCCTACCGCGGGAAGCGGGTGCTGCGCTGCGAGCTGCCGGAGACCGAGGTGGATGCCGGCGGTATGTATGGCCGGGTGCTGGTGTTCGTGCTGACCACCGACAGCCCGGAGGCCGCCGGCGCACTGCTCGACCAGATCGGCAAGGACAAGCAGAAGGGCGACTACGCCAACGAGGACCCGAGCGGCGAGACCACCACCAGTCAGGGCACGTTGCGGCTGGTGGTGGCCGAGCGGTTGGACCAGTTGGGTACCGCAAAGGCAGGTAAGGGGGTGCCGGCGGTCACCTGGATGATGTCCGGCAAACCGTTTGTCGGCGTCATCGATTCGACCGATTCGGTGACCACCGACGAGATGCTCGACTACTTCAACATCAACTACAAGCCTCGCTGATCCGTGATGCAAGGACCCCTCTCCGAGTCGGTGGCCGGTCTGTGCACGGCGCTGCTGCCGCAGGTCTCGCCGCGCACCGGCGGCGGGCTGCGTGAGGTGCTGCGCCGACTGGACACCCCACTGCAGCTGGCCGTCGCCGGTCGGATCAAGTCCGGCAAGTCGACCCTGGTCAACGCGCTGATCGGTCGTCGGGTGGCGCCCACCGACGTCGGTGAGTGCACCCGGCTGGTGACCCGGTTCCAGTACGGAACCGTGGATCGGATCGAGGTGGTGATGAAGGACGGCCGCCGGACCACCATTGCGTTCGCCCCGGACGGTGGGATCCCGGCCGACCTCGGCGGGATCGGCGGTCTTGCCGCAGCCGGCGCCAACGGGCCCAGCAGCAGCAGTCTGGATGCCGTCTCGCATCTGGAGGCCTACCTGACCAGCGCGCTGCTCACCGACGTCACGGTGATCGACACGCCGGGTCTCGGCTCGATGGACGCTGCGTCGGTGTCCCGGACCGAGGCGTTGCTCGGCGCCGGCCCCCAGGGGGATCGGGTCGATGACGAGAACGGCGACGCCGCAGGCGATCTCGATCAGGTGTCGGAGTTCGCGGTGGCCGGCGCCGAAGCTGTCGTCTACGTCTTCACCCAATCGGTCCGGGCCGACGACACCAAGGTGCTGGCCGCCTTCACCGCGGCCACCGCGTCCCGGGAGGCCGGTCCGGTGAACGCGCTGGCGGTGCTGAACAAGGCGGACACCGTGAATCCGGACAGCGTCGACGGTTCCGGCGGTGACGTTTGGCGGGCGGCCGAGATCCTGGCCCGCTCGCAGGCTGCGGTACTGCGGCCGCGGGTGGCCGACGTGCTGCCGATGAACGGTTTGCTGGCCGAGACCGCCGAGACCGGTGCGTTCACCGCCGCGGACGCCGAGGCGCTGCGGGCGCTGGCCGGCGTCGACCCGGCATTGTTCGGCGCGATGATGATGGCCGGCGACCTGTTCACCTCGCTGGAGGCGCCGGTCGATTCACCGGCCAGGGTGCGGCTGTTGCAACTGCTGGACCTGTACGGCATCAATATCGCGGTACAGATCCTCCGGGCGGAACCCGCGGTGTCTGCCGGTGAACTGCGCCGCCAGCTGCTGGCCCGATCCGGTGTTCAGGAGTTCCGCCGGCGACTCGGCGAGGTGTTCCGGCTGCGCGCCGATGGCATCAAGGCCTCCGCGGCGCTGGCCTCGATCAGTGCGTTGGCGGCGGCCTGTGACGATCCGAACGAGCAGCAACGGGTGCACGACGGCATCGAGATGTTGCTGCAACGTCCGCAGGCCCACCAGCTTCGACTGTTGGAGGCCCTCACCCTAGTCTCCGGCGGCGCGGTGCAGATGGACTCCGAGTTGACCGCCGAGATCCTCCGGCTCGGCGGCTCCACCAAGCCGGACGAGCAGCTCGGACTGCCCGGTCGCGGCTCGGTCGAGTTGCAGACGGCGGCGTTGGAACGGGCCGGCTGGTGGCGTTCGTTCGCATCGTTCGGCGCGACGCCGGGGCAGAGCCGGGTGGCCCACGTGGTGCACCGGGCCTACTTCTTGATGTGGCAGGAACTGAAGGGTCAGCAGCCGTCCGGACCACCCGGCCTGGCCATCCGCTGACGACACTGACGATGCTGGCGGAACCGGGACGGTGGACGATGAGGTGGACCCGCAAGGACAACGCCGACGACGGCGACGTCGAACACGAGCAGACCGACCACGGCAGTGACAGACGCGCTGACGAACCGCGCCGGGTCGATGCCCTGAACGACGAACCCGGCGACGTTCCGATCGCCGAGAACAGTTCTGCTGCTACCCTTCTCATTGATTCCGACGACGTACCCCAGGTGGCAGTGACCGGCGGTGGTGTCGTGGTCGACAGCGCTGTGACAGTGGTCGAAACCGACGCCGAGGACGGCCGGCACACCGATCACCCGGCGGTGGCGGACGTCGACCTTGAGTCCGAGCGGCGACAGCTGATCGACCTGCTGATCTACGCCTGGGACCGGGCCCGCAGTCCGGGTGTCTGGGAACGGCTGACCGAGGGACTGGCCGCCGTCGGGGTCGCGGTGCTGCGGCCGGACGGTGAACCGTTCGACGCCGCGATGCACGAGGTCGGCGGCGTCGAATCCACCGACGACGAGAAGCGCATCGACACCGTCGCCGAGACCGAGGTCGCCGGCTTCGCCGACCGTGGCCGGGTGATCCGGGAGCCGGTAGTGGTTGTCTTCCGGCGATCGATGGGGAGCAGCTCAATCCCGCCCTGAGGTGCGGTGCTCGTCGGAATCCCTCAGAACTCGGCGGTGGATCGCTGCTGGAACCGGAAGTGCCGCGGATCGACGGACTGGCGTCGACTCTTGAGGGATCAGTGGCGAGCGCTCGCGCGGTATTGCTGCAGGCGGAGCTTGGCTGCGGCGGTGAATCCGGTGGGATCGTCCGCCCACAGTCGCAGCCCGTTGATCACCTCGGGTGCGCCGGCCACCTCGATCTCCAGCGGCTGCCGGAAATCCAGCATCACGTTGGTTCGGGATGAATGCGCCGCCGACAGGAATCGGGTCCGCGCGGCTTCGTCGCCGTCGTACTGGACCGACTTCGTCCCGGTGACGGTTCGGCCAGTCGGCTGCACCTCGCGGACCACGTCCCAGGGCACCAGCACATCCAGCGCGAGCCGGAGCGCACCCGCACCCACTCCCGGCCACCACGTGCGGGCTGCGGTACATCACGGCGAGCAGGCCGAGCATCCAGGCCAGCCCCCACAGCCCGAGCGCCGACGATGATCCGCAGCGTCCAGTTCGGCATCAGCAGATCGAGCAGCGGAATCTCGAATGCCGACAGGGCGATGAACACCCAGATCAACGGGGCCGCGGCCTTCGCATAACCGAAAGCTGCGCCGTCCGGTGGGACCGGCAGCGGCCGGCGGAACAGCCAACCGGCCAACGACAGCCAGATCCGTCGCTCCATCTCGGCGATCCGGGCCGGAGCGCTGGGCCGGCTCACTGCGAGCCTCGTTCGGCGGACTGCTGCCACAGCGCGAACCGCTCCACCAACTGGCTGACGGTGCTGCGATAGCTCTCCCTGGCCTCGACGGACAGATCGTCGAAGAGCTGCCTGCTGAGGTCTGCGTAGTCCCGGGCCATGCCGGAGAGGACCCGATCGCCGTGCGCGGTGACGGTCACCAGGATGGCCCGACGATCCCGCGGATGCCGCTGCCGAGTGACGAATCTGGTCTGCTCGAGAACGTCCACCAGCCCGGTGACATTGCGCGGTGACACCGCTAGCCGGGCGGCCAGCTCGCGTTGCGTCATCGGTCCGTCACGATGCAGTTCCCACAGCAGATGGGCTCGAGCCGGGGTCAGGCCGAGTTGCGCCAGCCCGGTGCGCATGTCCTGCGCCATCTGGACGACCAGAGCCTGGGTGAGGTCCAGCAGTTCCGCCGCAGTGGTCACGGTGCTCCCTCCCCGCAATGGGTCGCCGAATATTGTGAATACACTTCACAGTGTACCAACATCACCGAGTCTGCTGCCGTGCTGTCGATCCGCACCCGGACACGGCAGTAGCGTGGGCGAATGGCGAATCCGACCGCATCCGGACGCGCAGCCGGCAGCGGCGGCGGGTCACGGCCGCAGATGGCCCTGCCGCAGGCCATCCGGCAGTGGCGGGAGCAGGCGGTCGGCTGGGTTCGCGCCGAGGACGCCGACACCGCGGCGCTGCTGGCCAGACGCCGCGGTCCGACCGGGGTGCCGCGAGTGGTGGTGATCGGCGAGACCAACCGTGGCAAGTCGTCGTTGGTCAACGCGCTGCTCGGATTGCCGGGGCTGTCGCCGGTCGACGCCGGCCTGGCCACCTGCACCTACCTGCAGTTCTCCCACGGCTCGTCGCCGACCGCCGTCGCGCACTTCGGCGGCGGGATGGCCGACATCACCTTCCCGTCCCGTGAGCTGTTCGTCTGGGCAACCATGGACTCCGCTCCCGATCACGACCTGCCACCGCCGCGCTGGATCGAGGTGACGGTGCCCTCGCCGCTGCTGCAGACCGTCACCGTGGTCGATACCCCCGGCGTCGGCGGACTGGTGGCCGGTCATGCGGACCTGGCGGCCGAGGCGGCGGCCGGCGCTACCGCGCTGCTGTTCGTGGTGGATGCTTCCGCCCCGTTCACCCGGGGCGAGCTGGAATTCCTGGAGAAGGTCGGCGACCGGGTCGATGCGGTGCATTTCGCCGTCACCAAGACCGATGTGTTTCGCGGATGGCGGGAGATCGTCCAGGCCGACCAGCAGTTGCTGGCCCGGCACGTACCCCGATTCACCGATGCGCCGTTCCATCCGGTGTCCAGCACGTTGGCGACCGCCGCCGACACCCAGGTCGATCCGCAGATCGGCGAGATGATCCGGACCCAGTCCGGGATCGTCGACCTACGCCGGATCTTGTCAGAGGATGTGGCGGCCAGAGCGTCATTGTTGGCTGATGCCAACGTGATCCGGACCGCCGTCACCGTCCTGGGCGGCACCGTGGTGACCCTGGAGAACCATCGACGCGCATTGACCAGCGGCGCCGAGCGGGCCGACGTGCTCAAGGCCCGCAAGGAAGAACTGCTCGGCCAGCGCAAGAGCGGTGGCCGCACCTGGCAGGTGATGCTCCGGGCCGAGACCCAGCGGGCCAGGGTCGACCTGACCCACGAGACCGCTCGCGAGGTGCGCGAGGCGTCGCAGATGTTCCGCGGCGCCATCGACGCCGCCGACGCCGATCAGCTCAAGCAACTGCCGTTCCACATCGACGCCTACGCCCAGGCGATGACGGCCCGTGCGCACGGTCGGCTATTGGAGGCGATGAACCGGATCGTGCACACCGTGCTGGTGGAGCTGTTCACCGCCGAGGAGCTGGCAGTGTTGTCGGCCGGCCTGGCAACCCGCCCGTACGCGCCGCTGGTGACCAGGGGCCCGGAACGCAGCAAGAGCGCCGACGACACCCTGATGTCGTTGGCCGGCGGCGGTGTCGGCCTGTCCATCGGCAGCCTGTTTCGGATGGCCGCCGCACCGCTGGCGGCCACCGCATTCGGGGTGGTGCTGTTGCCGGTCTCCATCGCCCTCGGCGGCGCCGCCGCCTTCTTCATGGTCCGATCGCGCCGCCGGATCCAGGACAAGCAGCACCTCAAGTCCTGGCTGATGGAGGTGCTGGGCGAGGCGAAGGCGCAGATCGATCAGAACATCGCCGAACAGTTCATCGAGGCCGATGAACAGCTCACGCTGGCGCTGGACGACGCATTGTCCAAGCAGGTCGCGGCCCTGGAGAGTGAGATCAGACAGGTCGACGGAGCGTTGAAGCTGGATACCACCGAGCGGGCCGGTCGGCTGCGCACGCTGGATGAACGACGGGCCTCCGGCGTCACCCTGCTGGCCTCGGGTGAAGCCCTGCTGGACCGGATCCGCAACACCCGGCCCGCCGGATCGGTGATGCTGCCGGGGACCGCCGCTGCCGGCGCGATCACCGGTCGCACCATCGGTCTGCCGCCGGGTCTTCCGCCCGGCCTGCCCACCGGTCCGCACGCTGGTTCGCCCACCGGTCCGCATGCTGGTTCGCCCACCGGTCCGCATGCTGGTTCGCCCACCGGTCCGCCGGCTGGTTCGCCCACCGGTCCGCCGGCGCCGGACAACTCCGAGATCACCGCCCCACAGCCAGTAGTGACGCCGATCGCCGGCGCGGGCTCCGGTCGGCACCGGATGAACCCCGCGTCGACGCTGCCGCCACTCGAGCAGGTGGACAGCATGCCTCCCCAGGCCCGACCGCCCTCGAGCGCCGTCCCACCGACGCCGTTCGGCGAGCGACCGCTGATCACCGGGGTACCCCGCCGACCGGATCGGGTCGTCCCGATCATCCCCACCGGCGGCGCACTGGGTGCGCTGGTCGAGCACGGTCCCGGCCCGCCGCCGGCCACTCGGAACGCCGCTGACCGGAACGCCGCTGACCGGAACATCGCCGATCAGGACGCTGCGGACCGGGACACCGACGACCAGGACGATCTGGAACGCACCCGATCGCGCCCGCCGCCGCCGGTGCCGTTCGACCGTGGGGCCGGCCGCTGATCGTCGCCGACGAACGGTCCCATCGGCACCGCGAGGAACCGACCATCAGGTCACCGCGTCCAACGCGGCAGTGCCGGTTCGGTACCACACAACACGCAGCAGGCCGCCCCGGCCTCCGACAGGGGGACCGATGATCGACCATCACGACCCGTACGCCGACGACGCCGAGCACCACTCCGAAGTCGCCGAGTCGGTGCTGCCCACCTTCGTCGACACCGACGAACAGCTGGACCTGCCCGATTCCGGCGTGCCGATCGGGATCGCCGCGGCCGATCCGACGCTCGACGGTGCTGCCGGGCTGCAGTTGGCAGCCGCCGATGGTCAGCTGATCGAGGTCGGCGAGCCGACCCTGTCATCCGACGGCGTCACCCTGGACTCGGCGGTGACCTACACCGATGCCGGCGCCGAGGTGTACTCCGATCTGGACGGCGACGGCCAGGTCGATCAGATCGTCCGGGTCGGTGTGGACGGCCACGTCACCGCCTGGACCACCGATCAGCACGGCGAATGGCAGGTCAGCGGGACCGGCGTGATCGACCCGACCGGCGGGATCTCACTGCAACACTCGCTGTCCGACGCACAGTCCGGAGAAGCGCCGGAGACCCCCGCCGGCGAACCGCCGCAGGTCACCGTTCCGGGCGCGGCCGGCACCGAGTTCACCGGCCCGGCCACCGAGGATGTCGACGGCGACGGGGTTGCGGACACCGTGGTGGTGCGCAGCGCCGACGGATCCGTCACCAGGGCCACCGATCTGGACGGTGACGGTGCCGCCGATCGGATCACCGTGGTCACCCCGGACGGACGGGCCACAGTCAGCCAGCTGGATGGCGACGGAACCTGGCAGGTGATCACCTCCGGGACCCCGAACCCGGACGGCACCGTCAGCCCGCAACCGGCCGATCCGGTCGAGCAACAACCTGCGCCGGATGACGGACCGGACGACGCCGCAGTGCCCGACGGTCATCTGGCCGTCGCCGGCGATGACGGCAGCCTCACCGATCTCGGCCTGCCGAAGTACGACATGAACGGCGATGGTGCCCCGGACACCGTGGTGGTCGAGCGCGAGGGAACCATCTATCAGTACTCCGACACCGATGGCGACGGCCGGGCCGACCAGTTGTTGCGGGTGCACACCGCGGATCGCACCGCGGAGATCCTGCAGGACCACGGCAACGGCTGGCAGGTGACCGTGCACGGAACCATCGGCGACGACGGAGATTTCGTGCCGGCCGGACAGCAGCCGTCCGCCGGAGCGGAGCCGGCCGGTCAGCACGATCAGCACGGCGTCGCTCCGCACATCGAGCTGACGGCGCCGGGCATCAACGGGATGGATCTCGGCGCTCCGGACCAGGACCTGAACGGCGACGGGGTGGCCGAATCGGTGGCGGTCCGGGCCGAGGACGGTCATGTGCTGATCGTCTCGGACACCGATGCCGACGGTGCGGCCGACCATCTGGTCGACATCGATCCGGACACCGGTGAGGCGCACTGGATGACGATCGGCGCCGACGGCGAGTGGACCGAGACGCAGCATGGGCACGTCAACTCCGACGGCGCGCTGGTGGTGGACGGTGGGCAGCCGACCGGCACCGACCAGCAACCCACCGACGGACCGGACCGGATGTCCAACCAGGAGCAGGTGACGGTCTCCGTCAACGGCCAGGAGATCCCCGCCGGGCCGGCGACCATCGATTCCGATGGCGACGGTGTGCCCGACACGGTGGCGGTTCCTGGGGTCGGCGGTAGCACCCAGTTCTACCAGGATTCCACCGGTGACGGGGTAGCAGATCGGGCCTGGACGGTGCACGCTGACGGCACCAGGAGTGCGGTATATGTGATCGAGGAATCCGGCAAGTGGGTGCAGCTGGAAGTGGCCACCGGAGCCGGCTCGTTGATCGAAGATGTCGGCCGCTGAGCGCCGAACCGACCGGAAGGGAGCAGCAAGGATGACCAGACCGCAGATGTCCCAGTCCCCCATCTCCCTACCCTCGTTGACCCGGCTGCTCGCAGCCCTGCGGGAGCAGCACGAGGGCGCTCCGACCGTCGGTCCGTTGATCACCAGGGCCGCCGACCCGTCGCTGCGCCGTGAGATTCCGGCGGTGGTGGCACTGGCCGTTCGGCGGGCCCGAGCAGCGCACGCCGGACCGAGCAGCACGAGCGCGCCGGCCAGGGCGCTGGTGCCGGTCAATCTGTCGGCAGTGCTCGGGGTGCGCCTCGCGCCCACCGGTGGCCCCTCGCCATCCGGAAGTCCTCCCGGAAGTCCGCCGCCGGATGGTTCACCGACCGGGACGATCGGATCGTCATCGAGCTGATCTGCCGGCGGATCGGGGAACCGGAACGGCATCAGCACACGTCAGAGCCAGCAGCCCCGGCATTTCAGTAGGTGGAGGAGATCACCATGGAGTACAGCGACGGAACCGTCGATCCCGGCGAGACCATCACCGCCGAGGGCGACGACCTCGGTTCGGCCACCTATGACTCGGACGGCGACGGTGTCGCCGATTCGGTGATCATCGGCCAGGACGAGTACACCGTCGTGGTGACCGACGACGACGGGGACGGTCAGGCCGACTCGGTCACCGCCTACGACGCCGGCGGGAACGAAGTGCACCGGGGCTCTGCCGGCGGCGCCACCGATGGCTCCACCGGCGACGATGGCAGTAAAGGTGACAGCGGTTCGAGCGGTGACGGTGCTTCGGGTGACGGTGCTTCGGGTGATACCGGGTCGTCCGGTGACCAAGGCTCCGCCGGCACCGGCGACCACGGCGCCGGCGGCTCGATCACCGTGGTCGACGAACAGGGCCGACCGGTCGAGGTCGGCCCGCCGACCGCGGACATGGACGGTGACGGCACCCCGGACACCGCGGTGGTCCGCAACGACGATGGCTCGACGACCGGCTTCACCGATCGCAACGGCGACGGTGAGGCCGACCAGATCACCCAGATCAGTGCGGACAACCAGGTCACCATCTCGATCGCCGACGGCAACGGCGGCTGGACGGTGGCCGCCACCGGACACCTCGACCCGTCCGGCGAGTTCGTCGAGGACGACGGCTCGGGGTCCGGTGGTTCGGACGGCACCGATGGCACGGGTAGCGCGGATGGCACAGACGGCGGCGACAACCTGGTCGCCGACGTCGGCGATGCCGGTCAGAACGACGCCGGCCAGCCGGACGGCGCACTCGCCGCGATCGTGTACACCGATGCGAACGGCCAGTCCTACGAGTTGGGCGCGCCGACCGAGGATTTCGACGGTGACGGCACTGCTGACACCGTGGTCACCACCTTGGCGAACGGCACCGTGGTCGGCTACTCGGACGTCGACGGCGACGGCCAGACCGACCAGGTGACGCAGATCGATCCGGACGGCACCGTCACCATCGGTGTCCCGGACGGCAACGGTGGATGGGAAGAAGCAGCCACCGGCCACCTCGGGCCGAACGGTGAATTCGTCGCACATGCGGAGAGCACGAGCGTCTGAGTTACCGCATTTCAGGACTCACGGCCCTGCCGTCACCGGATCGGTGGCGGCAGGGTTTCGGTGACTGTTCCGGCGGATGATCGTCCGGCGTACGTTGTCGTTGAGATCACATGTGGTGCTGCAGCCGGCGGTTTTTCGGGTCCGGCTCCGCGTCACCGATCGCCACCCGGCAATGACGACGGAAGGCGGCCATTCGATGGCGCAGGTCAGCATCAAGGTCGACGGAACCCAGTACACCGACGAGGTGGAGCCGCGCACTTTGCTGGTCCACCATCTGCGGCAGGCGCTCGGCAAAACCGGCACCGTCGTCGGATGTGATACCTCGAACTGCGGAGCCTGCACCGTCCATCTGGACGGGGTGAGCGTGAAGTCCTGCTCGGTGCTCGCGGTGCAGGCGGACGGTCACGAGGTGACCACCGTCGAGGGGCTGGCCCAGGACGGTCAGCTGCACCCGATGCAGCAGGCCTTCCACGACTGCCACGCCCTGCAGTGCGGTTACTGCACCCCGGGGATGATCATGCAGTCGCTCAGTCTGCTGTCCGAGAATCCCCACCCGTCGGAGGACGAGATCCGGCTCGGTCTGGAAGGAAACCTGTGCCGCTGCACGGGATATCAGAACATCGTCAAGGCTGTCCAGCAAGCAGCCGGAGGGTCGAAATGACCACCATCGAGGAACGCCCGGCCGCAGCGGCCGGAGGCAACGAGGTCGGCAAGGCGCGGACCCGGAAGGAAGATCAGCGACTGATCACCGGTCGCACCCGGTTCACCGATTCGATCGTGCTGACCGGGATGGCGCACCTGGCGATGGTGCGTTCGCCGTTCGCGCACGCCAAGATCACCGCCATCGACACCGCCGCCGCGAAGGCCGCCGACGGTGTGCTGGCGGTGTTCACCGGTGCCGACATCGCTGACGCCCAGGGGAGTCTGCCGAACGCCTGGCCAATCGTCCCGGACCAGAAAGCGCCGCCGCATCCGTCGATCGCCGTCGACACGGTGAACTTCGCCGGCGAGATCGTCGCCGCGGTGGTCGCCCGTACCCCACAGGCGGCACGCGACGCAGCCGAACTGGTCGACGTCGACTACGACGAGTTGGATCCGGTGCTCGACCTGCAAAAGGCAGCAGCGGACGACGTGGTGATCTATCCGGACCTGGGCACCAACGTCTCGGCCCACTTCGTCTTCGACTCGGCCGCGGCCGGCACCGGCGGCGACATCGAAGCTGCACTGTCCGAGGCCAGGGCCGACCCCGACGGTCACGTCGTAGTGGAACGGACGCTGCGGCAGAACCGCCTGATCCCGGCCTTCATGGAACCGCGGTCCTGGGTCTGCGACCCGACCGGTGAGCAGTTGGTGCTGCACGCCTCCACCCAGATCCCGCACGTGCTGCGGGTGATGCTGGCGCTCACCCTGGGAATCTCGGAGTCCAAGCTGCGGATCATCGCCCCCGACGTCGGCGGCGGATTCGGCGGCAAGCTACAGGTCAATCCGGAAGAGATCATCACCATCCTGGCCGCCCAGCGGCTCGGCCGGCCGGTCAAGTACACCGAGACCCGTTCCGAGTCCATGGTTTCCAGCCATCACGGACGGGACCAGATTCAAAAGCTCACCATGTCGGCGACCAAGGACGGGAAGATCACCGGCTTCAAGGTCGAGCTACTGGCCGACATGGGCGCCTACCTGGCGCTGCTCGGCGGCGGGGTGCCGGCGCTGGGCACGTTCATGTTCAACGCCATCTACAAGATCCCGGCCTATCACTTCGATCTGCGGTCGGTATTCACCAACAAGACCTGGACCGATGCCTACCGCGGCGCCGGCCGGCCGGAGGCGACCTTCGGTGTCGAACGGATGCTGGACGAACTGGCCAGCGAGCTGTCCATCGAGCCGATGGAGTTGCGCGAGCGGAACTGGATCACCGCCGAGGAGTTCCCGTTCACCACCGTGTCCGGACTGCAGTACGACTCCGGCAACTACGAGGCGGCGACGGCGAAAGCCAAGGGCCTGTTCGGTTATGACGAGTTGCGGGCGGAGCAGAAGCAGCGGCGGGAAGCCGCCGATCCGGTGCAACTCGGGATCGGTATCTCCACCTTCACCGAGATGTGCGGGCTGGCCCCCTCCAGGATCCTCGGGTCGCTCGCCTATGGCGCCGGCGGCTGGGAGTACGCCGCCATCCGGATGCTGCCGACCGGCAAGGTCGAGGTGGTGACCGGATCGGCGCCGCACGGCCAGGGGCACGAGACGGCTTGGAGCCAGATCGTCGCCGATAAGCTCGGCGTGCCGTTCGACGATATCGAGGTGTTGCACGGCGACACCCAGATCGCCCACAAGGGCATGGACACCTACGGATCGCGGTCGTTGGTGGTCGGCGGGCAGGCGGTACTGAATGCCGCCCAGAAAGTGATCGACAAGGCGAAACCGCTGGCCGCGCACCTACTCGAGGCCTCGGTCGACGACCTGGAGTTCGCCGGCGGAAAGTTCACCGTGAAGGGCACCGACACGGCGATCGGCATCGCCGATCTGGCGTTGGCCACCTTCGCCGCGCACAACCTGCCGGACGGGATGGAGCCGTCGCTGGACTCCGACGCCACCTACGATCCGGTGAACTTCTCCTTCCCGCACGGCACCCACCTGGCGGCCATGGAGGTGGACACCGAGACCGGAATGGTGAAGCTCCGGAAGTACGTGGCGGTCGACGACATCGGCAACATCGTGAACCCGCTGATCGTCGAGGGACAGGTACACGGCGGCCTGGCTCAGGGCATCGCGCAGGCGATGTTCGAGGATGCTGTGTACGACGATCAGGGCACCCTGGTGTCGGGTTCGTTCGTCGACTACCTGGTGCCCAGCGCCGCCGATCTACCGCATTTCGACACGGCCACCAACTCGACGCCGTCCACCTACAACGACCTGGGAGCCAAGGGCGTCGGTGAGGCCGGCGCAATCGCCTCAACCCCGGCGATCGTCAACGGTGCGTTGGATGCGATACGACATCTCGGCGTGACCGACCTGCCGATGCCGATGGCACCGTACGCAGTGTGGAAAGCGTTGCAGGGTCGGGGTTCTTCCAGTGTCGACTCGACTGCGGCGACCGCCAAGGGCACCGGGCTCGGCGGCAACGATCCCGGCGGAACCGAAACGTCGGCAATGTCCGCCGGCGGGGTCGCCGATGGCTCCGACGGCTCCAGTACCGACAGCACTGAAGGAGACCGGTCATGATCCCGTCGACGTTCGACTACCAGGCGCCCGGGTCGGTGGACGAGGTGATCCGGCTGCTGGGTGAGGCCGGCGACACCGAGGTCAAGGTGCTGGCCGGCGGCCAGTCGCTGCTGCCGGTGCTGCGGTTGCGGCTGGCGGCACCGGAGATGCTGCTGGATCTTGGCAAGATCGACGGTCTGCGAGGCATTCGGCAGGACGGCGACGCCATCGTCATCGGGGCGATGACCACCCACCACGAGGTGGCCACCGACCCGCTGATCGCCGAACACCTGCTGCTGCTGCACGAGGCGGCGGAAACCGTTGCCGATCCGCAGGTCCGGCATCGCGGCACCTTCGGGGGAGCGCTGGTGCATGCCGACCCGGCCGGTGATCTGCTGGCACCGGCGTTGGCGCTGAATGCCGAGATGGTGATCGCCGGAGCGGCCGGCAGCCGGACGGTGCCGGCGGCGGAGTTCTTCCAGGATCTGTTCAGCACAGCGGTCGGCGAGGACGAGATCCTCACCGAGATCAGGATTCCCAGTCATGCCGGCTGGGGCGGCCGCTATGAGAAGTTCACCCGGGTGTCCCAGCAGTGGTCGATCGTGGCGGTGGCCGCCGCCGTTCGGGTCGAGGGCAGCGCCATCGCCGAGGCGGCGGTGGCGTTGACCAACATGGGTTCGACACCGGTCCGGGCATCGGCGGCGGAGCAGGCGCTGGTTGGCTGCGCGATCGATGCCGACGCGATCGGCGCGGCGCTGGCCGCGGTGGCCGACGGCACCCGTCCGCCCACGGACCTGAACGGCGACGCCGAGTATCGGACGCATCTGGCCGGTGTGCTGGCGCGCCGTGCTGTCCTTGCGGCCGCTGGTGGATCCTGATGGATCTGCACCACCACTTCACCGTTCCGGCTTCGATCGAACAGACCTGGCAGGCGTTCAACGACCTGAGTCGGATCGGCAGTTGCCTGCCGGGCGCCACCATCGACAGCGTCGACGGCGACGATTTCACCGGCTCGGTGAAGATAAAGCTGGGCCCGATCTCGTTGCAGTACAACGGCACCGGTCATTATGCCGAACGCGACTCCGCGGCCCGGCGGGTGGTGATCGTCGCCAAGGGCAAGGACAAGCGCGGCAACGGGACCGCGTCGGCGACGATCACCGCGGAACTGGCGGCGGGTCCAGCGGCCAACGGAAGCGACACCGCTGGGACCTCCGTCGACGTCACCACTGATCTGACCATCACCGGCAAGCCGGCGCAGTTCGGCCGCGGGGTGATCCAGGACGTCTCGGACAAATTGCTCGGCCAGTTCGTCGAGTGCATCCAGGGCGGGCTGGGCGGCGGTGCCCAGGCCGAGATCCTGCCGCCCTCGGGATCGGCGACTCCGACGGCCCAGCAATCGACGACTCCGCCGGCTGGCCCGATTCCGCCGGCTGGCCCGAATCCGACGGCTGCACCGACTCCGCCGGCTGGCCCGAATCCGACTGCCGAGCCGAGCGCACCGGCGTCATCGGCGTTGTCGGCCCTGGTGCCGGAGCCATCGGTCAGAGCTCTCCGACCTTCCGCACCGGCGCCGGTGGCCGGCCCGGTCGCCGCCGAGATCGACCTGTTCTCGACCGTCGGGCCGGTGTTGCTGAAGCGGTATGCGAAACCGGCGCTGGCAGCGGTCGGTGCCATCGGACTCATCGCCCTGCTGCGAAAGCTGTTTGCCAGCAAGCATTCCTGAACGAGTGCTCAGGTAACGCTTGACACATGTGGTGATCGGTGGTGTCCGTCCGTCGTCCGGCCGGCCGGCACCGCGGCGAGCTTGCGGGCCCTGATCTGGATCGCGACGATTCGACCGACCACCATGGTCAGCGCACAGATCACGAAGAATGGTGCGATCGCGCTGGTTTCGATCTGGTGGCTCAGCATGAAGGTGCCAACCTGCTCGCGCACCGCACCGACGTTGTCGACGGCCCAGATGAAGGCCAGCCTGGCCACCAGAGCCACCGCCCAGGTGATGACGAACCGGTGCCGCAGATCGTCACAATCCGCCGGGTGCTGGCGTTCCTTCCCATGCCGGTGAACACGGTGGCGACGGCGGCGAAGCAGAGGCCGAGAGCCAGCGCTACCCCGTAGAGCTGCCACTCACCGGCGGTCGCCGTGGGAGCGCCCTTCAGGTAGGAGTACCCGAAGACGGCGATCTACGCCAACGGGTAGACGACCTTGTGCCAGGACAGGTCGCGACGACCGAACTGGCTGAACATCATCACCAGGAAGATGCCGCCACCGATGAGTGCTGCCTGTGCGAGATCCGACATCGTGTGCTCCTTGGAAGTGGGGGACCGTTGTCCGGTAGCTGGTTTCGTTGCTGGAGCCAATGCTGCTGCGGATCTCCGGTCGGCGGATCGACCCAGCAGTGGAGGGCGGGTGGAGTCGGCACCGGTCCGTTCTCCACCCGCGGATGGAGGATCGGCCGTCCGGCCCGTGCCAGACTGCTGCTGGTGCAGGCGAAGTGGCGCGAGTGGCTCCGGCCCGAACCCCAGCGGTATGCCTCCGGCGTGCCGATGAACATGGCAGCCGATGCGATGGTCACCGCGATCCAGCCGTCGTTCGGCATCGCGGTGATCATCATGAGCGTCATCACTGTCGATCCGATCGGAGTGACCGGCCACGGCTTGTGGGGGAGCGGCCTGCTCACCATCTGTGCGGTGTGCATGCTGTCCCGGACGGTTCCTGACCGCTGGGTCGGTGACCGCGGCCGGCTGGCGATCGCGCTCATCGGTGCCGTCGCGGGCGGTCTGCTGATGGCCCATGACCCATCCAGCTGGGCAAGTGCCTTCGCCATCATCACCTGCGTACACGCCGGCATCCGGTTCGAGGCGCCGGTGGCCGCCGCGGTGGCGCTGACCGCCGGCGCAACGGCGATGGCGAGCCTGGCGGTGCACCACGGGCAGGGCTCGTCCGCTCCCTGGTGGACGGGTGCGCTGCCGATGATCGGGGTGATCTTCGGTGCATTGCGGCGTAGTCGGACGACGTCATTGCGAGCCGCTCATGATCTCGTCGAGCAGACCCAGCGGACCGCGGCCTCCGAGGCGAAGGCGCAGGCGTTGGCGGAGCGGGCCAGGGTGGCCCGCGACATCCACGACGTGCTGTCGCACTCGTTGTCCGGGGTGAACATGCAGCTGTCGATGGCGGATGCGCTGTTCGACGCCGGCCGGGACGAACAGGCTCGACAGGCGGTGCATCGGGCTCGCGGCATGGTGGTCGACGGCCTCGGCGAGGCCCGCCGGGCCGTCCAGACACTGCGCGAGGAGTCGATCGAACTGCAGCCGACGCTGACGGCCATGCTGTCCGGGGACCATGAGCGGATCGAGATCACCGGTATACCAACAGATCTGGACACTGCGGTGACCCAGACCATCGTCCGGACCGCGCAGGAGGGACTGACCAACGCCCGCCGGCACGCCGCCGGCGCGACGATGCTGATCTCACTGAGCTACTCGCCGGAGCTGACCGTTCTCGAGGTGGTCAATGCCCGGTCGGATCGAACGCTGTCGCGGGCTGCCGGTGATGCCGGCAGTGGGCTGGGTCTGGTCGGCATGCGGGAACGCGCCGCGCTGATCGGTGGCACCGTTCCGGCCGGGCCGGTGACCGACGGTCAGTACACTGGCGGCTGGCGAGTACGGCTGGAAATACCGTGCGCCGCAACCAGAGCGGGGCAGTCGTGAGTGCACCCGAAGGCCCCGTGATCCGGGTCGTCGTCGCCGACGATCAGGCGGCGATCCGCGAAGCCCTGGCCACCATGCTCGATCTGCTGCCGGACATTGCGGTCGTCGGTACCGCACAGAACGGCGAGATCGCCGTGCAGCAGGTGGCGCAGCATCGTCCGGACGTACTGCTCACCGACCTGCGGATGCCGGTGATGGACGGTGCCGAGGCCACCCGGTTGGTGGTCGAACAGTCGCCGGACACCGCGGTGGTCCTGCTCACCACCTTCGATGACGAACAGTCGATCCTGTCGGCGTTACAGGCCGGGGCCCGGGGCTACTTGACCAAGGAGGCCGGCCGGGACGAGATCGCGGCGGCGATCAGAGCAGCGGCTTCCGGGCAGGCAGTGCTGGATCCCGGAGTTCAGGCCCGGCTGGTGCAGGCAGTGGTGACTGGACACAGCGTCACCCGCGGAGTCGCTGCCTCCACGGTGGCGCCGGACGGGCTGACGCCCCGCGAGGTCGACGTGCTGACCCTGATTGCCGAGGGATTGAGCAATCGGGAGATCGCCAACCGGCTGTTCGTCAGCGAGGCGACGGTGAAGACACACATCAACAACCTGTTCGCCAAGGCCCAGCTCCGGGACCGCGCGCACGCCGTCACCTATGCGTACTCGCACGGCCTGATCGGAATCTGAACCGACCGGGTAGAACTGTCCCCATGTCTACCGCTGCCGCTCTGCCCCACGGATCCTGGCCGTCCCCGATCGGTACCGACCTGCTCACCGGCGGATCGGTCGGTCTGGGGAACACCTCGGCGGACGAGGGTGCGGTGTACTGGTTGGAGTCCCGGCCGAGTGAGCAGGGCCGGACCGTGCTGGTGCGACTGATCGACGGCGAACCGGTCGATCTGACGCCGGCGCCGTTCAACGTCCGCAGTTCGGTGCACGAGTACGGCGGTGGCGCCTATGCGGTGGCCGACGGCGTGGTCGTCTTCGCCAACATGGCCGACGGCCGGCTCTACCTCATCGACGCCGCCGGCGCTGCCGGTGTCCCACCCCGCCCCCTTACCCCCGACCTGCCGGGACGGCTGCTGCGCTATGCGGATCTGGAGATCGACCTGCCGCGCCGACGGGTGCTGGCTGTGCGGGAGGACCACCGCGGGGTCGGCGAGCCCGGCGGACCCACCGAATGCGTCAACACCATCGCCTCGGTCGACCTCGACGCAGAGGTTGGCAGCTGGTCCGCCGGCGACATCCTGGTGGACGGGCACGATTTCGTGTCATCACCGCGACTGTCGCCGGACGGACATCGGCTGGCCTGGTACAGCTGGGATCACCCGGACATGCCATGGGATTCCAGCGTGTTGTGGTCCGGTGACGCCGACGCCGAGGACGCCCACCAGGTCGACGGCGGGCCGGGGGTGTCGATCGCCGACATCGGCTGGCTCGCCGACGGTCGATTGGCCTGGTGCTCGGATCGCAGCGGGTACTGGAACCTGCACATCGACGGGACGAACAGCTATCCGGTGGACGCCGACTGTGCTGATCCTGCCTGGGTTTTCGGAGACCGGGGCTGGGCACAGACCGCCGATGGAGCGGTGCTGATCCGCCGTCACGATCCAGCCGGAGTCACGCTGGTGCGGTTGACGCCGAGCACCGACGATCCACGGACCGACAACAGCGCGCTGACCGGTGAACCGGCCGGCCCCGACGACTCGGTCCGGTCCGCCGAAACTATCGGCCTCCGAGCGACCGAGGTCCCGCTGGCCCTGGCCGGCGCCGATTCGATGGCGGCCGACGGCGACCAACTGCTGCTGGTGGCCAGCTTCCCGGACCGGCCGTTCGCCCTGGTCCGGATCGATCCATCATCCGGCGAGCTCGTCGAGATGCGAGCCGGGGTGACGGAAAGCCCTGACCCGCAGTACTTCTCGGTGGCCGAACCGATCAGCTGGCCGACGACGGGTGCGGCGCAGGCGCACGGGTTCTTCTACCCGCCGACCAACCCGTTGGCGGCCGCGCCAGCGGACGAGTTGCCGCCATTGATCGTGCTGTCGCACGGCGGGCCGACCTCCGCCGCATCGCCCGGCCTGGCGCTGTCCCTGCAGTACTGGACGAGCCGCGGGTTTGCTGTGCTGGACGTCAACTATGGGGGCAGCACCGGGTACGGCCGGGCCTACCGGGAGCGACTCACGGGTCGATGGGGCGTCGTCGATGTCGACGACTGTTGTTCCGGTGCGCTGTTTCTCGCCGATCGAGGGTCTGTCGATCGACGCCGGTTGGCGATCCGCGGCGGCAGCGCCGGCGGATACACCACGTTGGCCGCGCTGGCCTTCCGTGATCTGTTCGCGGCCGGCGTCAGTAAGTACGGAATCGGCGACCTGGAAGCGCTGGCCACCGATACCCACAAGTTCGAGTCGCGCTATCTGGACGGCCTGGTCGGCCCGTATCCAGCGGACCGGCAGACCTACCTCGATCGCTCACCGATCCATCATGTCGACGGGCTGGACTGTGCCCTGCTGGTGTTGCAGGGTGCCGACGACAAGGTGGTGCCGCCGAATCAGTCCATCGCGATGGCCGACGCGGTGCGGGCCAAGGGCCGACCGGTGGCGATCAAGATCTATCCCGGTGAGGGACACGGATTCCGGATGGCCGACAGCGTGAGCGACGCCATCGAGAGCGAACTGTCCTTCTACGGCACCGTGTTCGGCTTCCGGCCGGCCGGCGACGTCCCGGAACTGGTGATCGACAACCTGCCACCCGCCGAGCGCTGAGGGCGATCGGTGGGCGCGGGCATTCTGCTCACCCCCCGGCGGCCTGACCGAGCGTCGGCTCGACGGGTCCGAGAACCATCGGATCCGGTTGCCAGATGGCGTCCCGGGCGGCCTTCACCGACCCGGGGATCTCCCGCATGACGAACTCCGTGCGGACCCCGCCGGGGTGTGGGTCGGCGACCCCATCAACATCGATGCTGGCCGGTGGTCGCTCTTAGTCATGCTTGATCATGGCGTGCTGCACGACAAAGTGGACAAATTTCGACCAATACGCGGGCTGAGAGCCATGATCATCCGCCGCCGGGGGTCAGTCCCAGCCGAGCTTCGTGTACTGGTCGATGTTGTCCTTGGTTACCAGCGCCGAGTCGATGAGCATGTTGCTCGGGATGGGCAGGCCCGCCAGGTCGGACAGCAGCCGACCCTGAGCGATCAGCCGGGCCAACGACACGGCCGTGGCCGAGATGGCCGGCGTGAAGGTGATGTCGGCCTCGATCCGGGCGTCACCCTTGCGGATGTGGTTCAGCATCACGTTGGAGCAGGAGGTCCCGACGATGAAGAACTCCTTGCGGCCGGCTTGCGCCGCAGCGGCCTCTGCGCCCACGTTCTGGTCGTCATCCTGGTTGAAGACGGCATCCAGCCTGGGTGCGGCAGCGAGCAGGTTTGCCATCGCCTGCTGACCGGACTGGACGGTGAACTGGGCGTTCACCTGACGGGTGACCTTGAGACCGTAGATGGCCAGCGCATCAGCGAACCCCTTCGAACGTTCGTGCACCAGGTCCAGGGTGGAGATTCCGGTGATCTCGCCGATCACCGCGTCGGCCTTGCCCTTCAGTTTCTGGCCGATGTACTGGCCGGCGTTGAAGCCCACCTTGTAGTTGTCACCGGCCAGGAACAAGCGGTACGCGCTCTGGTCGTTGAACTTGCGGTCGAGGTTGATGACGGGGATACCGGCGGCCGTGGCCGCCTTGCCGACTCCGGTCAGCTGATCGCCGTCCTGCGGGAAAATGATCAGAGCGTCCGGCTTGTCGGCGATGGCCGTCTGCACCGCGGCGATCTGGGCCGGGGCGTCGGCCGCGGCTTCCAGCACCCTGAAGGTGACGTCGGAGTACTGCGCGGCTTGCTTTTTCGCGAACGAGTTGATGGCCGCCAGGAAACCGTGGTCGGCGACCGGGCCGGAGAACACGATGGTGACCTTCTTGCCGACTGCCGCGTTGGCGTCCGCGGACGCGGCAGCCCCGCCGCTGCTGGCGCCCCCGGCCCCGCCGCTGCCGGCGCCTCCGGCCGCGCCGCTGGCCGCGCCGCTGGAAGCGGGGGCGGCTGGCGTATTGGAGGTGCAGCCGGCAAGGAGTGTCGCGGCTGCCGCAGCGCCAGCACCTACCAGCAGATGTCGACGGATGAAGTCGGGCTTGTCGTGCGACTGCTCGGTCATGGGTCCTCCTGGGTTGATGTGGCTGTTGTTGGATGTGGCTGTTGTTGGATGTGGCCGTTGTTGGATGTGGCTGTTGGCTGAGGTGGCTGTTGTTTGGGTTCCGGGTAGTGCTCAGCCGGGCCGGCGGCGCAGTGTCCCCACTCGGAACTGCTGGATCAAGACGGCGGCCACGATGATCACGCCCTGGGCGATGAGCTGGTACTCCACTGCGAGGTTGTTGACGATGAACAGGTTGGTGATCTGGGTAAAGACCAGTACGCCGAGGACCGAGCCGACGATCGTTCCTCGGCCGCCCGCCAACGCGGTGCCGCCGATGATGGCGGCGGCGATGGCCTGCAGCTCGTAGAGGTTGCCATGATCGGACGAGCCGGCATTCGCTTGGGCGGTCACCATCAGCGCCGCGATGCCGCAGCACACTCCGGACAATAGGTAGATCAGCACCTGGGTCTTGCGGATGCTGATGCCGGCCAGCCGGGCTGCCTCGGCATTGCCGCCGACCGCCGCGGTGCGCCGGCCGAAGGTGGTCCGGTTGAGCAGCACCCAGCCGATCGCCGCCACCACGGCGAAGATGAGGACCAGCCACGGAATACCCAGCAGCTTGTTCTGAGCCAGGTCGGTGATGCCGCCGACGGTGACGATCTGGGTGGTCTTGTGCGAGATCTGCTGCGCCAGCCCGCGAGCGGCGACCATCATGGCCAGCGTCGCGATGAACGGGGCCAGTCGGCCGTAGGCGATCAACACCCCGTTGGCCAGGCCGGCGATCGCGCCGACCACCACTGCGGACAGCACCATCACCCCGGCGCCGTAGCTCTGGGTGGCCACGGTGGTCGACCAGACACTGGCCAGCGCCAGCAGAGCGCCGACCGACAGGTCGATGCCGCCGCTGATGATGACGAACGTCATCCCGATGGTGATCACGCCGACGCTGGAGGCGAGGGTGAGGACGGTCAGTTCGTTCGTCCACAGCCGATCGGCGTGCAGGAAAATGTCCGGCCGGCTCCACGCCCCGATCGCGTAGAGCACGAGCAGCACCGCCACCAGACCCAAGTTGCGCCGTACCGGTTCGCTGGCGTCGTCCCGCAGCCACCGTCGCAGCGACGTGCCCGATGGCCGGCGGCCGGTACCCGCCGGCTTCGGCGAGGATCCAGCCGGCGCAACACCGGCATTTCGTGACTCGGTCACGGCTCACTCACCTCCAGCAGTGACCCCGCCATCACGAGGTCGAGAACGGTTTCCTCATTGATCTCCTCCGCGGCCGCTTCCCGGAGTACTCGCCCCTCGCGCATCACCAGCACCCGATCGGACAGTCCGAGAACCTCCGGCACTTCACTGGACACCATCAGGACGCCGAGTCCGTCGTCGGCCAGCCGGCGGATCACCCGGTACAGGTCGGCCCGGGCCCCCACGTCGACTCCGCGGGTGGGTTCGTCGAGCAGCAACAACCGGGTTCCGCCGGTCGGTACCGGACGATCGCCCGGCCGGTCAGCTGATCCCGCCGTGGGTACGGCCGGTCCTTGGGCCGGGTCCAGCAGCCAGCGGGCCAGCACGACTTTCTGTTGGTTGCCGCCGGATAGTGTCTTGACCGGCCTGCGGACACCTCGTGGCTGCAGCGCCAGGGCGTCGGTGACGCTGGCTGCCGCGCTCTCCTCCCGGCCGGCCCGGGTGAACCCCGCGGCCGCGTACCGGGGGAAAGTGGCGAGGGTGACGTTCCGGTAGATCCGGTCCTCCAGGACCAGTGCCTGACTCTTGCGTTCTTCGGGGGCCAGACCCAGCCCGGCCCGGACCGCACTGGGCACCCGGCCGGGAGGCAACGGCCGGCCGTCGAGTCGTACCTGGCCGGCGTCCGGCCGTCGGCCGCCGTAGATCGTTTCCAGCAACTCCGAGCGCCCGGAGCCGACCAGCCCGGCGATGCCGACGATCTCCCCGGCCCTGACCGTCAGCGAGACGTCGGCGAACTCTCCGTGCCGGGTCAGCCCGGCCACCTCCAACAGCGGCGGGCCGTCCGAGGCGGCCCGGCGCACGGTGCGCTCAGGGAAGACGTACTCGATCTTGCGGCCGGTCATCCTGGTGACCAGGTCGTTGGTGCTGGTGGTGCGGGCCGGCAGGTTCACCGCCGAGGTGCGGCCGTCCTTGAGCACGGTGACCCGGTCGCCGATCTCCCTGATCTCCTCCAGGCGGTGCGAGATGTAGATGACGGCGATGCCCTTGGCGGTGAGTTCTCGGACCACCCGGAACAAGTTGCCGACCTCGTCGTGGGCGAGCACGGCGCTGGGCTCGTCCATCACGATCAGCCCCGCCTCGTGGGACAGCGCCCTGGCCATGCTGACGATCTGCTTGGCCGCGGCCGGCAGCCGGCCGACCACCCGGGAAACCGGGATGTCCCCGTGCCCGAGCCGATCCAGGACGGTCTTGGCATCCACCCGCATCTGCCCACGTCGGACGAATCCGCCGACCGACTGCTCGTGACCCAGGAACACGTTCTCGGCCACCGTAAGGTCGTCGACCAGGTCGAGTTCCTGGTAGATGGTGGCGATACCGGCCCTGGTCGCCGCCTGCGGACTGTTGAACGAGACTTCCTCGCCGCGCCAGACCATCCGTCCGGCATCCGGCCGGTGCACGCCGGCCAGCACCTTGATCAGCGTCGACTTGCCGGCGCCGTTCTGGCCGAGCAGGCAGTGAACCTCGCCCGCCGTGACTTCGAGCTCCACCCCGTCCAGGGCCCGGACGCCCGGGAACGTCTTGACGATGCCCTCCAGCCGGAGCACCACCGGGTCCACTGCTGGTTGTTCGTCGGTCATCCGGCTTGTTCCCGTCCTTCGGAGCCGGAGCCGGAGCCGAAGCCGGAGCCGGAGCCGGAGCGGGAGCGGGAGCCGGAGCCGGAGTCGGTCGCCGACGAGTCGGCTGCGTCTGCCAGCGATGTCCAGCTGCCGCTGTCTGCCGAGCGCAGAACCGCATCCACGATGCGAGCGCTCCTGAGTCCGTCGGCGAACCGTGGCAGGCTCTCCGGGTTGCCACCGTCGACGGCCAGGTAGGTGTCGGCCACGAAGTCCTCGAAGCACTGCGCGTATCCGCGGTTGTGGCCGGCCGGTAGCGGATAACGGGATTGCTGTTCACGGGAGCCGTGCTGGGCGTCGCGGGCGAGCACCGTATGCCCGGATGTGGTGCCCAACCAGATGGAATCAGGGTTCTCCTGGTCGAAGGCGACACTGCCATGCAAGCCGTCCAATTCGAACCACAGCCGGTTCTTGCGGCCGGCGGAGACCTGGGACACGGTCACGGTTCCGAGCACCCCGTTGGCCGTCCGGAAATTGACCACGGCGGCGTCCTCGGTGGTCACTGGCGCCGCCCTGGACCCGCTGGCCGAAGAGGCGCCGAAGGACCGGCCGCCGTCGACCGGCCGCTCCCCGAAGGCGATCATGGTGGCGGCGTTGACCTGCATGATCCGTTCGCCGGACACCCACTCCACCAGGTCGCACCAGTGTGATCCGATGTCGGCGAACGCCCGGGACGGGCCATTGGCAGCCGGATCGACGCGCCAGGAACTACTGCAAGGTGAGGACATCCAGTCCTGGAGGTAGGAACCGTGCAGCAGGTGCCAGCCGCCGAACTCCCCGGCCCGGCGACGAGCCAGGATCTCGTAGGCCAGCGGGTGGTAGCGGTAGACGAACGGCACCGCCGCGACCACCCCGGCGGCGGCAGCCTGATCTGTCATCCGCTGCGCCTGTGCCACCGAGATCCCGAGCGGCTTCTCGCAGATGACATGTTTGCCGGCCTCGATCAGCGCCTCCGACAGGGCGGCGTGGGTGGCGTTCGGCGTGCAGACGTGGACGACATCGGCGTCGGAGTCGACGATCTCCCGCACGGTGCGGAAGCCCGCCACTCCCCACTGCGTCGCCACCTGCGCGGATCGCTCACCCGTCGAGGCCAGCACCCCGATCACATCCGCCCCGGCCAGCATCGCGGCGCGGCGATGAATCTCGCCGACCATGCCGGCCCCGATGATCGCCACCCTTCGCCGGCCCGCGGCCGAAGGGGCGGCCAGCCTGTCGGGAGCCGGCCTGCCGAAAGCGGAGTTCATATGACCTTCTCCGGTGAAGGGGAACGCTGCAGAAGGAAGCGCAGCTGCTGCCGGCATGAGCTACCGTGTTCAGCTGGTCACGTAGTAACTTATGCACGTCAAATGCAGAAATCAACTGTCCGCGGGTAACAAATAGGGATCGGCAGGCTTGGTCGGGGTCGCGCCAGACGGCTCCGCAACGGAAGTTTCTGTCGGTGGGAAGGTGACGGAGCAATGTCCGGTGCAAGCACCGTCAGGTTTCCCGAGCAGCTCGACGGCCTGGTCAGCGTGCTGGATCTGGTCAGGGCCGGCTCGGCGAGCACTCGCACCGAACTCGTCCAGGCGTCCGGTCTGGGCCGCAACATCGTCGCTGACCGGGTCGACCATCTGCTGGATTCCGGGCTGCTCGCCGAGGGGCCGCCCGGGGTGTCCACCGGGGGCCGGGCGGCTCGCCGGCTGTCGTTCGTCGCGGACGCCGGACGGGTTCTGGTGGCCGTCCTGGGGGCGACCACGATCAGGGTGGCGCTGGCCGACCTGCTCGGAAATATCCAGCAGCAACGACTGGTCTACGCGGACCTCACCGACGGCCCGGAATTGACGCTGGCCAAGGTCGACCGACTGTTCGACGAAGTTCTCGCCGGTAACAGCATCGAACTGTGGGGTATCGGGATCAGTCTTCCCGGCCCGGTCGAGTTCGCCACCGGCCGGCCCGTCGCGCCGCCGATCATGCCCGGCTGGGACGGCCACGACATCCGCCGGCACTTCGCCACCGCCCGGGGGATCCCGGTGTGGGTGGACAACGACGTCAACGTCATGATGCTCGGTGAGATCCGTAAGGGTCGGGCAGTGGGCCAGCAGGACGCGGTCTTCATCAAAGTGGGATCCGGGATCGGCGCCGGACTGGTCTCCCGCGGCCTGCTGCACCGCGGCGCTCAGGGCTGTGCCGGCGACATCGGCCACATTAACGCCGTCACCGACTCGACGGTCATCTGCCGCTGCGGCAACGTCGGGTGTCTGGAGGCGCTGGCCGGCGGCATCGCCATCACCCGAGACGCCGCCGCCGCTGCCCGCGAAGGGCGGAGTGGGCCGCTCGCCGCCGTCCTGGCCGCCGAGGGCGAGCTGCGGCCGGCCGACGTCATCCGGGCCGCCCGCAGCGGTGATCAGGTGAGTATCGGGCTGCTGTCCTACTCGGCCCATCTGGTGGGCGAATCGGTGGCGCGCATCGTCAACCTGTTCAACCCGTCGCTGATCCTGATCGGGGGACAGGTGACGGCGAACAATGACGTCTATCTGGCCAATGTCCGGCGCGCCGTGCTCGGCCGCTCACTGCCGCTGGCTACCCGGTCGCTGGAGATCACCACGTCTGCGCTGGGGGAGATGTCCGGCCTGACCGGCGCTGTGTACATGGTGGTCGACGAGCTGTTGTCCCGGGCGATGCTGGCCCGCTGGATCGACACCCACCCCCGCGAGCTGGTCGGCCAGCAGCTGCAACCAGGCCACCTCGCCAATCCGGTTGACTGACCAGTTGATCGGCGCACTGAGAGCCCCCTCTAGGGTGAGATCCGTGGCCACCACGACGCCGGGGCAATCACCGGCCCTCCAACATTCGATCGATTCCGAATTCCTGGCGCTGCCGCTGCGCCGGCTGGCCGACGCCGCACTGTCGGCGGCGAAGGGGGTCGGCGCGCAGTTCTGCGACTTCCGCTGCGAGCGGCAGTGTGTCGCGATGCTGCAGGTTCGGGACAACGCCGTGCAGGACACGTCCGATTCGACCAGCACCGGCTATGCGGTGCGGGTGATCGTCGACGGGGTGTGGGGATTCGCCTCCGGATTCCTGTTCACCCCCGAGTCGGTGGCGGCCGTCGCACGGCAGGCGGTCGCAGTGGCCAGAGCACTGGCCGGAGTGGTCGCCGAGCGGGTGGAACGGGCCGCCGAGCCGGTGTACGCCGACGCCACCTGGTGTTCGGACTACCGGATCGACCCGTTCACCGTGCCGGTGGCCGACCGGCTGGCCCTGCTGCTGGATCGATCCGAGCGGTTGCTCGCCCACGACGGCGTCGCCCACACCACCTCGAGCCTGTTCCAGGTCAAGGAGAACAAGTTCTACGCCGACACCGACGGCACCACCACCACCCAGCAGCGGGTGCGGCTGGAATCGGGTCTGGAGGCGACCGCGGTCGATGCGAGTTCCGGATCCTTCGAATCGATGCGCAGCCTTGCGCCACCGGTCGGCCGCGGATACGAGTATCTGACCGAGTCCGGCGGCTGGGACTTCGACAGCGAGATCCCTGTGATGGCAGAGACTCTCGCGGAGAAGCTCAAGGCGCCGTCGATCGACGCCGGTAGCTACGACCTGGTAATCGACCCGTCGAACCTCTGGCTCACCATCCACGAGTCGATCGGGCACGCCACCGAGTACGACCGGGCGATCGGCTACGAGGCCGCGTACGCCGGCACCTCGTTCGCCACCCCCGATCAGCTCGGCACCCTGCGCTACGGCTCGGAGGTGATGAACGTGACCGGCGATCGGACCGTGCCGCACGGGCTGGCCACCATCGGCTACGACGACGACGGGGTGGCCGGTCAGCAGTGGGAGCTGATCTCCGGCGGCACACTGGTCGGCTATCAGCTCGATCGGGTGTTCGCCCACCGGCTCGGGCTGGACCGGTCCAACGGCTGCGCTTTCGCCGATTCGCCGTCCCACACGCCGATCCAGCGGATGGCCAACGTCTCACTGCAACCTGCGCCGACCGGTGGATCCACCGCGGATCTGATCAGAGGCGTCGACAACGGCATCTACGTGGTCGGCGACAAATCGTGGTCGATCGACATGCAGCGCTACAACTTCCAGTTCACCGGGCAGCGGTTCTACCGGATCCGCGGCGGCGAACTCGTCGGCCAGGTGCGGGATGTCGCCTACCAGGCCACCACCACCGACTTCTGGGGAGCGATGGAGGCGGTCGGCGGCCCCGACACCGTCGTGCTGGGCGGCGCTTTCAACTGCGGCAAGGGTCAACCGGGTCAGGTCGGAGCGGTGTCGCACGGTTGCCCGTCGGCGTTGTTCCGCGGGATCTCCATTCTCAACACCACCCAGGAAGGTGCGGCATGAGCGGCCAACCCGCGGCGATGACGCCGCAGCAGATCATCGAGATCGCGCTGGCTGCCGCCCGATCCGACGCAGTCGTGGTGGTGCGGGCGACCGGCGAGGCGAATGTCCGGTGGGCCAACAACACCGTCACCACCTCGGGTCTGGCCACCTCACTGGACTGGTACGTGGTGGCGATCGCCGATGGCGCCGCCGGCACTGTGCATGCCTCGGCCATCGACGCGACGTCGAAGGAGCAGATCGTCGAGGTGGTCCATGCGGCCGAGAACGCCGCACGATCGTCCGCCGAATCCGGTCCGGCCAGGGATGCCCGGCCGTTGGTCGGCCCGAGCACCGAGGGCACCGAGAACGTAAGCGCGGCGGACAGTTTCGCGGACTCCCCTGCAGAAGAATCGTTCGAGGTGTACTCCTGCCTGCTGCCCGGACTGGCGGTGGCATTCGACGATGCCCGGTCCGGCAGCCGGATCCTCTACGGGTTCGCCCGGCACGAGTTGACCACCAGCTATCTCGGCACCTCCACCGGCCTGCGTCGACGCTGGGTACAACCCACTGGCACCCTCGAGGTGAACGCCAAGTCGCAGGATCTGCAGCGGTCGTCGTGGGCCGGCAGTTCCACCGCTGACTTCACCGATGTCGACGTGCTGGCGATGGCCGACGGACTCACCCGGCGACTGGACTGGGCGAAGCGCACGGTGGCGCTGGAACCCGGCCGTTACGACACGGTGCTGCCACCGACCTCGGTCGCCGACTTCCTGATCTACCTGGCCTGGAGCGCCGGCGCCCGGCCGGCCCATGAGGGCCGCTCGGTGTTCTCCGCCGCCGGTGGCGCGACCAAGATCGGCGATCGGGTGTCGGACCGGCCGCTGTCGCTGTACGCCGACCCGGCCGAGCCGGGTATCGAGTGCTCACCGTTCCTGCAGACCTCGTCGTCCTCGGACGAGGTGTCGGTGTTCGACAACGGGGTGCCGCTGCCGCGGACCGCGCTGATCGACGACGGAGCGATCGCCTCGCTGCTGCAGACCAGAGCCTCGGCGGAGGAGTTCGGCGAACCGTTCACCCCCGGTGCCGACAACCTGATCCTGCGCGGCGGCGACGAGACCAGGACCATCGACGACCTGGTCGGCGACCTCGGGCGTGGGCTGCTGGTCACCTCGCAGTGGTACATCCGCGACGTCGATCCGGAGACCCTGCTGCTCACCGGCCTGACCAGGGACGGCGTGTATCTGGTGGAGAACGGCGAGGTGACCGGCGCGGTCAACAACTTCCGGTTCAACATGGCGCCGTTGGACGTGCTGCGCCGGGCCTCCGACATCGGCGGCACCCAGCGGTGTCTCAGCCGTGAGTGGAGCGACTGGTTCACCCGCACCGCGATGCCGCCGATTCGGGTGGACGGCTTCCACATGTCCTCGGTGTCCAAGGCCCAGTAGCAGCCCGGCGCCGGGCGGCGGCGACCTCCCGCGGTATTGCTAGAGCGTGACGCCGAAGTCCTGCGCGATGCCGGCCAGGCCGGAGGCGTAGCCCTGGCCGACGGCGCGGAACTTCCATTCCTCGCCGTTGCGGTAGAGCTCGCCGAAGACCATGGCGGTTTCGGTGGCAGCGTCTTCGGTGAGGTCGTAGCGGGCCAGCTCCTCCCCGTTGGACTTGTCGATCACCCGGACGTAGGCGTTGCGGACCTGGCCGAAGGTCTGGCCGCGGGTGTCGGCGTCGTAGATCGAGGCGACCACCGTCACCTTGTCCACCTCCGGCGGCAGCGCGGTGACGGTGACGGTGATGGTTTCGTCGTCACCTTCGCCCTCGCCGGTCAGGTTGTCGCCGGAGTGCTCGACGGCACCGTCGGGGCTGCGCTTGTTGTTGAAGAAGACGAAATGCCCGTTCGTCAGCACCTTGCCGTCGGTGCCGGCCACCAGGGCGCTGGCGTCCAGGTCGAAGTCGGCGCCGGTGGTGGTGCGCAGATCCCACCCCAGTCCGAGCACGAGGGTCGACAGGCTCGGTGCAGCCTTGGTCAGTGAGACATTTCCACCCTTGGTGAGACTGACGCCCATGGTGACGGGTTCTCCTTCATGTCGATACGAGTCCGTCGGCCGGGTTGGTCGACGGTGTCTGCAGCCATCTTGCCCTGACCGTCCCGATCCGTCCCGTCTTCGATGCCGACGTGGCGTCAGTGGCACGGCCGCCGGAAACCCGGTCGGCGGAGACACCACTCGGCCCCCACATCACGAGACGTCAAAACCGCGCGTCGGCCGCCGGCGCCATCCGGGTCGGGGAGATATCGCCGGCGCCGGACACCTTGCCAAGCGGCACCCGGCGCCGAGATCAGCACAGACCACGAAACCAGTGCGCTGCGACATACGTGTCGGGTTTTCCGCCTTAAGCTGTCAAAATGCGCCGAGACGGACAGGTTGCGGTTCGCAACTTGTGCAGCTGGGTCGTAACAAGTCGGTCAAGGAACGGGTCCGACTGCCTGTTGGCGTGGCAAGATCAGCGCACCCGAGAGTGGTGAACGACCAACGGCCCCAGGAGGCAAGTGGTGAGGATTCGACGGTGGGCGGGTGCGGCGATCGCACTCTGTGTGACGCTTTCTGCCTGTAGCAGCTCGGGCGGGGACGCCGGTGGGACAACCGGTGTGGGTACGTCCGGCGCCGGGAACAGCAGCGCTCCAGGAACCGCCGGCGGCAGCACCAGCCCGAGCGATGGGGCCAGCCCGAGTGACGGGGGCGCCAGCCCGAGTGACGGGAGCGCCAGCCCGAGTACCGGTGCCCCCAGCCAAAGTGGCGGGATCGTCCAGACCACCCTCGACCAGGACGTCACCACCCTGCTGCCGATGGATTCGAATGTCGCCGACAACATCGCGGTGCTCGACGTGGTGTACGACGGGTTGGTCCGCTACGACCCCAAGACCAAGGAACCGTACAACTACGTCGCCGAGGACATCAGCGCCAAGGACAACACGGTCTGGACCATCAAGATCAAATCCGGGCTCAAGTTCCAGAACGGCGAGCCGGTGGATGCCGATGCCTTCGCCCGCGCCTGGAACTACGCGGCCTACGGCCCGAACGCCGTGGCCAACAACTACTTCTTCGAGCGGGTCGTCGGCTACGACAAGACGCAGGGCGAGACCGACGACGACGGCAAGGTGACTAAAGAGCCGGAGGCCAAGACGCTCTCCGGACTGAAGGTGGTCGACCCGACCACCTTGCAGGTCACGCTGAACGCTCCGTTCGCCGGCTTCTCGACGATGCTCGGCTACACCGGATTCTTCCCGGTCGCGAAAGCCTGCCTGGCCGACGTGAAGGCCTGCGCCATCAAGCCGATCGGCAACGGCCCGTTCAAGGTCGACCAGTGGCAGCAGGGCGTGAAGCTCACGTTGTCCAAGTGGACCGACTACACGCTCAAGGAGACCCCGAACTACAGCGGGATCGTCTTCACCGAGTACAAGGGCGACTCTTCCTGGGCCGACTTCCAGGCCGGGACAATCGATTTCGGAGCACCACCGCCGTCCGAGGTCGGCGCCGCCGAGTCGGATCCGGACCTACAGGCCCGCAAGGTCAGCGGACCAGGCGCCGCCCTCGTCTACATCGGGTTCCCGCTGTACAAGGGCGCCCCGTTCAACAACATCGAGTTCCGCAAGGCCGTGTCGATGGCGATCGACCGGGAGTCGATCATCAAAGCCGTGCTCCCCGGCCAGGCGGTCCCGGCGACCAGCTGGGTCGTCCCGGACGGCGTTCCCGGTGGCGTCGCCAACACCTGCGAGTGGTGCAAGTACGACGTCGCTGCCGCCAAGCAGGCGCTCGCCGCAGCGGGCGGCTGGCCGGCCGGCAAGAAGCTGACCATCAGCCTCGGCAAGGACGACACCCAGACGCAGTACTTCAAGGCCATCGGCGACCAGTTGAAGGCCAATTTGGGTATCGACTACACCCTCGACCCGACACCGGACTTCTTCAAGCGGCGCACCGCCCGCGACTTCGACGGCATCTACCGGAACAACTGGTTCCCGGATTACCCACTGAACGAGAACTACCTGGCGCCGGTCTATGCCAGCGGTGACGCCAAGAAGGGCAACACCAACTTCGGGTACTACAACGCCGACTTCGAAAAGAGCATCAAGGCGGGCGATTCCGCAGCGGACATCGGTGCGGCGGTCAGCAAGTACCAGGAGGCAGAGAAGGTCCTGGCCAAGGACTTTCCCACGGTTCCGGTGAGCTTCTCACTCAACGTTTCCTACTTCTCCGAGCGGGTGGACAACGTGGTGCTCGATCCGTTCTCCGGGGCCGTGAAACTGCGCCTACTCAACTACAAGGGCTGATCCGAGCTCACCACCCAACCAGCAGTGCGCGCCGTACATCGGCGCGGTCGAGGAAGACCCGCCAGCCAGGAGAGGAAGTGAGTAGCACCGGTGGGCGTTTACCTCCTCCGTCGGATTCTGCAGGGCATCCTGACCCTGTTCCTGGTGACGGCGCTGCTGCACTGGCTGACCACCCTGTCCATCCAGCTGAACGGCAACCCGGCGCTCGCCTTCTTCGGTGATCGAGTACCGAGCGACGCCCAGTTGGCCGCCGTCACCGCTCGGTTCGGCCTGGACGACCCGTGCTATCAGCAGGTCGGAAACCCGTGTATCCAGCCGTTCATTCACCGGATCGGTGACTACTTCCATGGCGATTTCGGTACCAACTTCCATGGTCGGGCCATCTCCGACATCATCGCCACTGCCGCTCCCAATACGCTCAAGTTGTTCCTCGTCGTGGCGATCACCTGGCTGCTACTGGGGATGACGCTCGGCTCGGTCGCTGCCCGTCGGCGCGGCCGCGCCAGCGACACCGGTATCCGGATCACCTCGATCCTCATCGACGCACTGCCCATTTTCGTGCTGCTGCTGATCTACAAGTACATCGTCACCGTCCCGATGAATAAGTGGGCCACCGGCACTTTCGGCGCCGACTCGTTTCCGGCGCTGTTGTTCCGGCCGTCGTTCTCCAGCGACCATCCGTGGACCACGGTGCTCATCCCGGGCATCCTGCTCGGGCTCGCCGGCTCGGCGTCATTCATCCGGTTGGTCCGTGCCTCCCAGTTGGAGAACTACAACGCCGATCACGTGCGGACCGCCAGGTCCAAAGGCCTGGGCGAGGTACGGGTGACGGTCCGGCACATCATCCGCAACTCGTCGATCCCGGTGATCACCGCAGTGGGGTTCGTGTTCACCGAAGCCCTCGGCGGCGCTGTCGTCACCGAGGGTCTGATGAACATCTACGGCATGGGTGGCGTGCTCTGGAACGCGGTGCGCGGCAACGAGACTTCGGTCGTGGTCGCGATCGTCACCCTGCTGACGGTCGTGACGATCGTGGTGATGATCGTGGTGGACGTTCTTTATGCATTGCTCGACCCGAGGATCCGCTATGACTGACCCGAGCGCCGCCGCACAGATCGCGGCCACCACCACCGGATCGGATCTCGGCACCGGCGGAACGGAGGGCCCGCACCGCGAATCCGGATCGTTGTGGTCGGACGCGATGCGGCAGATGCGCCGTCGTCCGACGGTGATCGTCGCTGCTCTGATCGCGGTGTTCTTCGTCTTCATGGCCTGCTTCCCGAAGGTGTTCACCTCGGTCGATCCGGGCCTGTGCGACATCACCCAGTCGAAGGTGCGGCCGCAGTGGTTCTCCGGAACGCACCCCTTCGGCACCGATGTCTACGGCTGCGATGTCTACGCGCAGTTGGTCAACGGTGCCCGGCCGTCGCTGCTGCTCGCGTTCCTGGTGGTCTTGTTCTCGGTAGTGATCGGGGTGGTCCTTGGCACCCTGGCCGGTTACTACGGGCGCTGGGTCGACGCGGTGGTCTCCCGGGTGGTCGAAGTCTTCCTGGTGGTGCCGTTGTTGCTGGCCGCCTTGCTGCTGCTGTCGCTGTTCCGGAACATCGATGTCGGCACCGGGCAGCTGGCTTCGATCCTGCAGCCCGCCATCGTGCTCACCGGGTTCGGCTGGATGGGCTATGCCCGTTACGTCCGGGCGAGTGTGCTGGAGACGAAGAATCTGGACTATGTGGTGGCCGCCCGGGTGCTCGGCGCCGGCGATCTGCGGATCATGGCCCGGCACATCCTGCCCAACGCGATCAGTTCGGTGACGGCCCTGGTCCCCACCGCGATCGCCGGGGTGATCGGCGCTGAGGCGGTGCTCTCCTTCCTCGGTATCGGGGTCCGCCCGCCGGCCATCAGCTGGGGCATCATGCTCGACCAGGGCGCGAAGTGGTTCGCCGGCGGCTACCCGTCGCTGTTGCTGTTCCCGATGATCTGTCTGATGTTGACGATCCTCGCCTTCGTCGTCATCGGCGACAACCTGCGGGACGCCCTCGATCCGAAGCTGAAGTGAGGTCGCGATGAGCGAATCCCCTGCTGCGCAGGAAGTTACCGTCTCGCCGCCGCTGCTCGAGGTGCAGGATCTTGTCGTCGAATTCGCCACTGCAGACGGAGTGACCCGGGCCGTCAACGGACTGTCCTACCGGGTCGAGGCAGGTCGTACCCTCGCCATCGTCGGTGAGTCCGGGTCCGGCAAGAGCGTGTCGTCGCAGGCGGTGATGGGCCTGCTGCAGTCGCCGCCGGCGAGGATCCCCAGCGGCTCGATCTCCTTCCGTGGAACGGATCTGCTCACCCTGGGCCGCAAGGCGCACCGGGCCTACTGCGGTGAACACATCGCGATGGTGTTCCAGGACGCGCTGGCAGCACTGAATCCCGTCTACCCGGTGGGATTCCAGTTGACCGAGTCGTTGCGGGTGCGGCGCGGGATGTCCCGTCGGGATGCCAAACGCAAGGCGATCGAGCTGCTGGATCTGGTGCGGGTTCCGGCTGCGGCGCAACGGGTCAGGGACTATCCGCACCAATTCTCCGGCGGCATGCGGCAACGCGTGATGATCGCGATGGCGCTCGCGATGGATCCGGAGCTGCTGATCGCGGACGAACCGACGACCGCCCTCGACGTCACCGTTCAGGCGCAGATCATGCGACTGCTCGCAGAGATCCAGGCAGACCGGAAGATGGGTCTGATCCTGATCACCCACGACCTCGGGGTGGTCGCCGACGTTGCGGACGAGGTGACCGTGATGTACGCGGGCCGGGCCGTGGAGTCGGCCGACGTGCACGACATCTATGCCAGGCCGGCACATCCGTACACCCGGGCGCTGCTGCGGTCGATCCCACGCCTGGATGCCAAGGGGCACGAGCTGGCGGTGATCCCCGGCCGGCCGCCCGAGTTGCTGGCGCTGCCGGCGGGCTGTTCATTCGCGCCGCGCTGTGAGTTCGTCCGCGACGTCTGCGTCGCCGACCCGCCGCCCCCGGAGTACGAACCGGAACCCGGCCGGATGTCGGCCTGCCACTTCGCCGAGGAGGTGATGACCGATGGCTCACTCCTCTCAGAAAGATGACGAGACGAAGAACGATGAGCCGGCCCGCACCCAGACCGCCGACCCGACACCGGTTCTGGTGCTGGAGGACCTCGCCGTGCACTACCCCGTACGAAAGGGTGCAGTGTTGCGTCGCAAGGTTGCTGAGGTGAAGGCGGTCGACGGGGTCTCGCTGACCCTTCACCGCGGACGGACGCTGGGGCTCGTCGGTGAATCGGGCTCGGGCAAATCGACCCTGGCGAAGGCACTGGTAGGGGTCGAGCGACCCACTCGTGGCCGCATCCTGATCGATGGTGAGGACGTCACTCACCCATCGCGGGCTCGCCGTAAGCAGTTGCGACGCAACGTGCAAATGGTCTTCCAGGATCCCTATACCTCGCTCAACCCTCGGATGTCCGTCGGCGAGATCGTCGGGGAGGCCTACCGCATCCATCCGGAGGCGGCCCCGCCGGGCACACTCTCCGGTGCGGTCGGCGACCTGCTGGAAATGGTGGGGTTGAACCCCGACCATGCCCGCCGCTACCCGCACCAGTTCTCCGGTGGTCAGCGCCAACGTATCGGGATCGCCAGGGCGCTGGCGCTCAAACCCAAGCTGCTGATCTGCGACGAACCCGTGTCGGCGCTGGACGTCTCGATCCAGGGCCAGGTGATCAACTTGCTGGAACGCCTGCAGGACCAGCTGGGTCTGGCCTACCTTTTCATCGCGCACGACCTGTCGGTGGTCAGGCACATCGCCGACGAGGTCGCGGTGATGTACCTGGGCAGGTTGGTCGAGAACGGAACCGACACCGACGTCTACACCCGCGCGCGTCACCCGTACACCCAGGCACTGCTGTCCGCCGTACCGATCCCCGATCCGTCGGCCAGAGCGCGACGGGCCGAGATCATCCTGGAAGGTGATGTGCCCTCGCCCATCTCGCCGCCCTCCGGGTGTACCTTTCATACCCGGTGCCCGCTCGCGCCGACTCTCGCCGGGCCGAATGAGGACCGAGTGCCGGAGCGCTGTCGGAGTGAGATTCCCGAGTTGGCGCAGCAGGATGCTCCTGGCCATCTGGCGGCCTGTCATTTCGCCCGCCAGTCAACCGTTCCGGTGAGTGGATGAATCATTGTGAATGACTCTCACCGGCCCGCCCCCCGCTCGGCGTCGGTCCTCAAGACCAGGGTGCTGGCCGCACATCGCGCCGAGATCGACGCGGGTCTTGCCTGGCTGGCTACGGATCGGTCCGTGGAGAGCGCCGCTGCGGCGATCACCAGGGCCCGCCGACGGTTCGTGCTGGGCGCTGCCACGTCGTTCACCTACGCCTCGCTGCTGGCCGCGAAGCTGAGTTCGGCATTGGCCCAGGTGACACTCGTCGACGGGACCATCGTCCGGCCGCTGGAGATTCTCTCCGACGTTCGGGACAGCGACGTGCTGATCGCAATCTCGCTGTACCACTACCGCACCTACACCATCGAGAACGCGCGGTCGTTCGCAGAGGCCGGTGGTGCGCTGGTGGTGATCACCGACGCCCCGACCAACCCGCTGGTCGGCGTCGCCGCGGTGGCAGTCGTGCTGGAGCCGACGCTGGATCGCCGGGGTGAGAACGACATCACCGCGAAGGATCTGCGCATGCACCCCGAGACCCCTCGGGTGTCCCCGACGGTTCTCGCTCTGGTGATCGACACGATCTCCACACTGTCCGCGGCGAGCGCCAAGGGTGCCAGGCGGCGGCTCGCCGAACGCGAGCGGCTGGGCACCCGGCTGGGTTTGTACACGGAAAGTGTTGACCCCGGCAGTGACTCGTCCGACCACCCCGGCTGACGCAGCCGATCAGGCCGCGTTCGAACGCCACCCTGACGGCCGCTGCCCGGTCTCGCACGGCGAGTTTGGCGTACAGCCGCAGCAGGTACGTCTTCACCGTCGCTTCGCTCATTAGCAGGTCCTTGGCGACCTCCCGGTTGGTGCCGCCGTTGGCCATCGCCCGCGTACCGTCGCGGTGCCGGTGCAGATCGGTTCCCCGATCGGGCGTTGCCGTCCGGGCAGCCGATATGCTCGTCCGGTCCGGGACGGCTCGCGGTCGGCACGGTGACGATTCGGCCAGGTGACCGATGGGCAGCAGGAGCGTCATCGGCCGGCAGATCGCGGACTACCGCGCCGAGCATGAACACGAGATCCTGGCGGAGTTCTGCGAGTTGCTCCGGCACCGCAACGTGGCCACCAATCGACAGGACATCGCGAGCAACGCCGAAGCCGTTTCCGATGCCTTGCGCCGCCGCGGATTCGACGTCCAACTGCTGGATGACGGATCCGACTGCCCACCGTGTGTTCTCGGTGAGCTGACGGTGCCGGGGGCGACCCGAACTGTGGTGTTCTACGCCCACTACGACGGCCAGCCCGCGGACCAGCCGGGCTGGACCACCGACCCCTGGACACCAACGGTACGGTCCGGCAGTACCGCTGCCGGCGCTGCCGACGTGGACTGGCAACAAGCTCGGACCGTCGATCCCGAATGGCGCATCTACGCCCGGTCGGCCAGCGACGACAAGGCGCCGGTGCAGGCGATGCTGTCGGCACTGGATGCGCTGCGCTGCACCGGCAATGCCCCGATCGTGAACATCAAGGTCCTCTACGAAGGCGAGGAGGAACAGGGGTCGCCGCATCTGTCCGGAATCCTGTCCCGCCATCGAGAAGCGATCGCCGGCGACCTGTTCGTACTCAGCGATGGTCCGCAGCATCCGTCCGGCAGGTTCCAGCTGTTCTTCGGCGTCCGCGGAATGACCGGCCTGGAACTGACCGTGTACGGACCGACCCGTCCGCTGCACAGCGGTCACTTCGGCAACTGGGCGCCGAATCCGGCGATCATGCTGGTCCATCTGCTGGCCGCCCTCCACGATGACGACGGTGCGGTGTTGATCCCCGGCTTCACCGCCGACGTCCGCGATCTCACCGGCGCCGAACGTGCCGCCCTGACGGCGCTACCCGGCACCGATCGGGCCATCGCCGCCGAACTCGCGCTCGGCCGCACCGAAGGGCAGGATTCCCTGGCGGCGTCGATCTCGCGGCCGGCCTTGAATCTCCGCGGCATCGAGGTCGGCGCTGTGGGCGAGCGGGCGGCGAACACCATCGACACCCGGGCGCGAGCATCGATCGACTTCCGTTTGGTCCCGGATCAAACTCCGGACCGGATCCGGGATTGCACCGAGCGGTATCTCGCCGACCTCGGCTGGACCGTGGTGGCGGCCGATCCTGACACTGCAACGCTGGCAGCGCATCCCCGGCTGGTGAAGGCCGAGTGGCAGTCCGGCTACCCGGCCTATCGGGCCGGCTTCGACTCGCCCCCGGTCTGCGCACTCATCGAGTCGGTCACCCGGGCGATCGGCGTCGAGCCGCTGCTGGTTCCGATGCTCGGTGGCAGCCTGCCGCTGCACACGATCGCGGCCACCCTGGCGATGCCGGTGGTGGGCATGCCGATCGCGAATTACGACAACAATCAGCACGGTGCCAACGAAAACCTGCGGATCGGAAACCTGTGGGCGGCGATCGATCTGTACGCGCAGCTGCTGGTTGATCTCAGCTGGTAGCCGACAGGCTGGTGGTCGTCGGATCCGGGGTGGCCGGTGCCGGGTCGTCGGGCGCGGTGGCAGGGTCCGGGTACGGACAACCCCCGGGCTTGCCGCGGGGCTCAAGGAGCCACACGGCGCGCCGACATGGACAAGGAGTCGGCGAGCCCGGGGGCCGGGTGACTGTCCGGTTGTGGCCAGGCCGCTGTAGCAAGCTTCTGCTTCGATCTCCCGATCGACCGGCACCTGGCGGGCGGTTGACGGCCTAGCGGCCAGTCACCTCACGAGTCCGATAGGAATTCAACTTCCGGACCACCTCCTCTCATGTGTACCTCCGAAGGTACGAGCGATCGGGCCGGTCTGCAACGGCATTCGTCGACCTTTTGGCGGCGGGCCGTCATGCAGTCCGCGACCCGGGCCCGGTCGTGCTCCGTCGGCGCAGGTCAGGAGGCCGCGCCGGAGAATCGCACGGTGACGATCTGGAACGGCCGTAGCTGCACGGTGACCGGATCGTCCGCCGCTCCGGTGCCGCTGACGGCGCCGGTCGACAGCTCGCGCTCCAGCAGATCCGTCTCGACCGCACCGGCGCCGGGAAAGGATGGGACAACGGTGACCCGGGCCCGGCCGCCGCTGGGTTCGTAGAGCCGGACGATGACGTCGCCGCTGCGATCCTCGGCCAGCTTCACCGATTCCACCACGGCACCGTCGCCGACCGTCACCAGCGGTGCCACCGAGCCGCTGCCGGGGAGGTCCCGAACCGGCAAGTTGAGCCGGTAGCCGGCGGCGGCGGCGCCGGCCACGTCGACCCCCGGCACCAGCGCGTAGTGCAGCAGATGCCGGCCCTGGTCGGTGGCCGGATCCGGGAACCGGGGCGCCCGCAGCAGAGTCAGCCGCACCGTCGAGTGACTACCGCCACCGGTCTTGGCGTGCCGGGTGACGTCGTGACCGTAGATGGCGTCGTTGGTGACGGCCACCCCGAATCCGGGCTCCGCCAGATGCACGAACCGGTGAGCACACACCTCGAACCGGGCAACGTCCCAACTGGTGTTCTGGTGGGTCGGCCGCACCACGTGCCCGAACTGGGTCTCGTAGGCGGCATGATCGGTATGCACGTCGATGTCGAAGGCGGCCTTGAGCACCTTCTCGGATTCCTGCCAGTCGATCTCGGCCCAACAGCCGACCTGCGCCGAGCCCGATTCGAGACGAATGCGTTGCAGCACGGTCGATCGGCCGAAACTGCGGCGCACCACCACCTCTGCGGCACCGGAAGATTCCTCGACGTCCAGCTGGTCGACCTCGGTCAGGTCGGTAACGGTGTTGCGATAGAAGCTATCGATGTCCCAGGCGTCCCACATGTTCGGCGCGTCGGGATGGATCTGCAGCAGGTTCGCCGAACCACCGGCCGGCAGCACCTCGCGCCCGCCGACCAGCTCGATGACGGACGTGACGATGCCCCGATCGTCGATCCTCACCTTGAGCAGACCGTTGTCCAGCACCACCGCGCCGGCCTCCCGCTGCACCGCTACCTTTTCCGGCGCGCCGACCACCGCCGTGCCGGCCAGCGGATCGGCGCCGGCGGACGCCACTGGTGCGGCGTTGAACCGGACCAGGGCGCCGGCGTCGGCGGTGCCGTCGCGGTGGCTGGTGGTGTCGTCGTTGCCGGCCAGCGCGGCCAGTGCCCCGCCGATCAGTCGTTCCAGGTCGACAGCCAGCGCGGCGTAGTTCTCCGCCGCCTCCCGGTGCACCCAGGCGATCGAGCTGCCCGGCAGGATGTCATGGAACTGTTGCAGCAGGACCATTTTCCAGGCTGCATCCAAATCGTCGTACGGGTAGTCGAGCAGGCCACGGGCGGCCGCGGTCGCCGACCAGAGCTCGGCTTCCCGCAGCAGGTGCTCGGACCGGCGGTTGCCCTGCTTGGTCTTCACCTGCGATGTGTAGGTACCGCGGTGGATCTCCAGGTACAGCTCGCCGGTCCACACCGGCGCATCGGCATACTCTTCGCGGGCAGCATCGAAGAAGGCTTTTGGGGTTTCCATCCTCACCCGGGGCGAACCCTGCAGATCGGCCGTCCGCCGGGCTCGGCCCAGCATCTCCCTGGTCGGACCGCCGCCGCCGTCACCGTGACCGAACGGTGCCAGCGACCGGCCGGCCTTGCCCTTGTCCCGGAAGTTGCCGGCCGCGTGTGCCAGCTCCCGACCGGACAGCTCGGAGTTGTAGGTGTCGACCGGCGGGAAATGGGTGAACACCCTGGTCCCGTCGATGCCTTCCCACCAGAATGTGTGATGCGGGAACGGGTTCACCTGGTTCCAGGAGATCTTCTGGGTGAGGAATGCGGTACAGCCGGCCAACGTGACGATCTGCGGCAGGGCCGCGGTGTAGCCGAATGAGTCCGGCAGCCAGACCTCCCGCGGTTCGACGCCGAACTTCTGCTGGAAGTAACGCTTGCCGTAGAGGAACTGCCGGACCATCGCCTCGCCGCCGACCATGTTGGTGTCCGATTCCACCCACATCCCGCCGACCGGCACGAATCGGCCGGCGGCCACGTGTTCGGTGAGTCGGGCGAACACCTCGGGGCGATGCTCCTCGATCCAGGCGTACTGCTGCGCCGACGACATTGCGAAGACCAGATCATCATTGGTGTCCAACAGGTTCACCACGTTGGATACCGTGCGGGCGACCTTGCGGACCGTTTCGCGGACCGGCCACAGCCAGGCCGAGTCGATGTGGGCGTGCCCGATCGCGCTGATGGCATGCGCACCGGGTGCGGCCGGCCGGGCCAGCAGCTCGGCCAGTTCGGCGCGGGCGGCCGTTGCGGTGCCGGGCACGTCGGCCAGGTCCAGTGCGTCCATCGCCCGTTCCAGCGCGTACAGGATCTCCCAACGGTGCGCGTCGGATTCGGCGAGGCTGCGCATCAGGCCGTCCAGCACCTCGATGTCGGCGACCAGTTCCCAGGTTTGCTGGCGCAGCCGGCACACCTCGGCTCTGACGATCCGGTACAGCGGTGCATCACCTGCGGTGGACTTCTCACCCAGGGCGGTCGGCTGAAACCACAGGCCGCCCAAGATGATCGGGTTGGCGGCCGCTTCGACGTACAGATCGATCGGTTCGCCGGCGTCGACCGGGATCCAGCTGTTGAGTGGATTGAGACCCTTGACCACCGCGCCGTCGGGCCGATAGACCAGCGCCTCGGCCTGGAAGCCGGGCAGGTCGGTGGTCCAGCCCAGGTCCAGCACGATCTCCAATGAGTCGTGGTCCTCCGGTGCTGCGACCGCCGGCGCGGTCAGGTGGAACCAGCTGGTCCCCCAGGCCGGCCCCCACGCTGCACCGACCTTGATGGGAAGGTAGCTACCGGCCTGCTCGGCGCCCAGTGCCATCGACGGCGGCACCGGTTCACCCTGGCCACCGTCGATGTGCCAGGCCTCGATGTGCAGCTCGGTAACGCGCTGGTGCACCTCGGGCCGGATCCGCTCGGCGAGCGCCCTGGCGACACGGTCTTCGATCAGCTGTCGGTGATCATGCATGCGGACATTGTGCTGGTGGCCTCAGTCGACGGTGCGGGCGACCTTCCGCAACAGATCGGTCAGCGTGTCCCGGTCCTTCTCGGACAGCACCGAGAACAGGTCGTCCGCCTTCGCCCGGCGGGCCCGGGCGAGTTCCCGGCGCATTCGTTGCCGCAGCGCGATGCCCTCCTCGGTGAGCGACAACAGGGTGGCGCGACGATCGTTCGGACTCGGGGTGCGCTGCACCAGACTCTTGTCCTGCAACGCATCGACCACCTCGGTGGCCGAGCGTGGCGCGATGCCCAGCCGTTCGGCCAGATCCGACGGCCGCAGTTCGGTACCGGCATCCAGCGCGCGAGCGACGGTGCCGAACGCGCGGTTTTGGGCGAACGTCAGCCCGTACGGCTCCAGTTCCTGGGTCCGCTGCGAACGCAGCCGCCGACCCAGGAACGGCAGCAGTTCGCCGAGATCCATGGTCTCCGGGTCCTCGCCGCCGTCCGGGTGCGTCACGGTTCACAGCCTAGCCGTATTGACCGGTAACCACAAGATGAGGTAACCTCAGTATCGACATCGAAACGGACCTGTCGACGCAATGACCGAAAGACGTGATGCAGATGAGTACCTTGACAACCGGTTCCGGGCGAACCCATCCAGACTTCACCGGCTCGGCCGGGATCAGGGGCGGCGTCCCCGCGAGCGGCAGTACCGATGGTTCCGGTGGTGGCCGCGGCACTCGCGGAGATCGTTCCAGTGCCCAGAAGAGTGCCGAGGACATCCGCCAACTCGAGGAGCACCCGGTGAGCCTGCGCCGGATCGGCGCGCTGTTCCGGCCCTACCGCGCCCGCCTGGCCCTGGTGGGGGCGCTGATCATGGCCACCTCACTGGTCGGGCTGGCTACCCCGTTCCTCACCAAACGCCTGATCGACGAGGCGATCCCGCAGCAGAACGTGACCCTGCTGCTGCTGCTGGTCGGCGGCATGCTCGGCGTCACCGCAGTGAACTCGGTGTTCGGTGTGCTGCAGACCTGGCTGTCGACAGTGATGGGGCAGAAGGTGATGCACGGGCTGCGGACCGGGGTGTTCGCGCACCTGCAGCGGATGCCGCTGGCCTTCTTCACCCGCACCCGCGGCGGCGAGCTGCAATCCAGACTCACCAACGACATCAACGGGATGCAGACGGTGGTCACCACTTCGGCCACCTCGATCGCTTCCAACCTCACCACCGCGATCGGCACCGCCATCGCGATGTCGGTACTGTCCTGGCGGCTGTCGCTGCTGAGCCTGGTGGTGCTGCCGCCGGCCATCTGTTTGACCCGTCGGGTGGCCAGGATGCGCCGCACCATCACCAGCCGGGCGCAGCGCGCATTGGCCGACATGCAGACCCAGATCGAGGAGTCGCTGTCGATCAGCGGCGTTCAGCTGTCCAAGACTCTGGGCTCCGGATCCCAACTCTCCCAGCGGTTCTCCGGAACCTCGGTGGGGCTCACCGAACTCGAGGTGCAATCCCAGCTGGCCGGTCGGTGGCGGATGGCATCGATGTCGCTGATCTTCGCGGCCATCCCGGCGCTGATCTATCTGGCCGCCGGCCTGCCGGCCACCTCCGGTGGGATGACGATCGGCACCCTGGTCGCCTTCACCGCCCTGCAGGGCCAGCTGTTCCGGCCGTTGATGGGCGTGCTGAACACCGGCGTACAGATCAACACCTCGATGGCACTGTTCTCCCGGATCTTCGAGTATCTCGACCTGCCGGTGGAGATCGCCGACGCCGTCGACCCGATCGAGGTTCCGCTGGAGAGCGCCGGTGGCGCCGTACGTTTCGATAACGTGACGTTCCAGTACCAGGGTTCCGATCGGGACGCGCTGACCGGCATCAACCTGGACCTGCCGGCCGGCAGCACGGTCGCCGTGGTCGGGGCCACCGGCTCGGGCAAGTCCACCCTGGCGGGCCTGGTGTCCCGGTTGCACGATCCGAAGGTCGGCGCGGTGACGATCGACGGTGTCGACCTGCGGGACATGACCCTGCAGAACGTCGCCCAACTGGTCGGTGTCGTCTCGCAGGAGACCTACCTGCTGCACACCAGCATCGCCGAGAACCTGCGGTACGCCAGGCCCGATGCCACCGACGAGCAACTCGTCGCAGCTGCCATTGCCGCCCAGGTGCACGAAATGATCATGGAGCTGCCGGCCGGTTACGATACCGTCGTCGGCGCTCGTGGGTATCGGTTCTCCGGCGGCGAGAAGCAGCGGATCGCGTTGGCCCGCACCATTCTTCGCGACCCAAAGGTTCTGGTGTTGGACGAGGCGACCAGCGCGCTGGACAACCACACCGAGCGGGCCGTGCAGCTGGCGCTGGACACCGTCAGTCGCGGTCGTACCACGCTGACCATCGCCCACCGACTGTCCACCGTGCAGGACGCGGACCTGATCGTGGTGCTGGATCACGGCCGCATCGTCGAACGGGGAAGTCATCATCAGTTGCTCGCCCGCGGCGGCCGGTACACCGAGTTGGTCCGGGCCCAGCAACACGATGACGACAGCGAACTCGTTGCGGTGTAGAGACATCGCTGGGGTATTCGGCGGCACTGACTCGGGTCGCTGGGGCCGCGGGTGGCCCTCCGGGTGGTGCAGTCGGCACTGGCGAGGTCTGGTTCGCTGCGCTCACTTCGCTGCTCGCCTTGACGTGCCTCTCTGCACCACCCTGTGTGCCGCCGTCGGCCAGCTGGTTGAGAAGCATTCGTCAACGGCCCGGGTTCGCCGTCGGCCAGCTGGATGAGAAGCATTCGTCAACGGCCCGGGTTCGCCGTCGACGCGGTTCGGGGCGCGCGGCAGCGACGTGCGGGCAGCGGTGTTCAGCACCGTTTGCGTCACGCGGCGGAGGGTGATTGTCGTTCGTATGACCCGGGTCTTCGGTCCCAGAGGACCTGTCCGTCGACGAGGGTGCCGGCGAGTTGGTCGCGGTGCACGATCGTATGGTGCCGGCCGCAGAGCAGGGCACCGTTGGTGAGATCGGTGGGGCCGCCGTCGATCCAGTGCTTGAGGTGGTGGGCGTCTGTCCAGTGGGCCGGTACTTGGCAGCCGGGGAAGGTGCAGTGCCGATCCCGCAGCCACAGCGCTTTGAGTTGTGCCGGGGTGAACAGCCGCTGGGTGCGGCCGACGTCCAGGATTTCGCTGTCGGATCCGAGGACGACGGGGATGACCGCCGCGTCGCAGGCCATTCGGCGGACGGTTTCCGGGCCGAGCAGCGCGCCGCTGTCCACCGAACCCAGGGTGCAACCGGCGCCGGTCGCGGTGCGGAGTTCGTCCAGGGTCATCGTCACGAACAGTTGCGACTTCGTCGAGGTCGGGACGTGCCCGCCGCCGGCGACCGCCCGGCGGCACACCTCGACCAGTGCTTCCCCACGTCGCCGGGCGACGGGGCGGGGATCGGCGGTGCCGTCGGGTTCGGGTTGTGGTTTCGACAGCGGCCCGATCGCCGCCTCCAGCACCGCCCGCCCTTCGGCGTCCAGGGTGAGTTCGTAGCGGTAGATCCCACCGTCATCCCGTCCCGACGACAGGTCCACATACCGCTTCCGGGCGTCCTGCTCGTCCTGGAATTCTCCGTCTTCGCCGAAGCGGGCCAGGATCTCCTGGTGCAGTTGTTTCACCGCGCCGGAGCCGTGTTCGGCGCCGATGTCGATCATCAGATCCAGCACCAGGTTGTGGGTGCAGCCTTTCAATCGGGGGGAGAGCTTGTCGTACTCCACCGCGACCGTCACCGCGACCGACGGCGTCACATCGGTGGTGCGGATCGCGTCGGCCACCGCGTCCAGGTCGTGCCGGCGCAGGATCGCCACACACTTGGCCACCGCCGCGGAGCCGCCGGTCTGCAGATGCCAGGCCGCGTCCCGTACCCACGCGGCCGTCGAGGCGCACTGCGACTGATCGATCACCCCACGCTGCTCGGCCTCCGCGGTCGCGATGATCAACCCGGCCTCGGCCAGCGCCCGGAGTTGATCGAGTTCGCCGACCACCGCGGCCAGATCACCGCTGGCGACCTGGTGGATCACCGAGGAGACGTCCTTCAAAGCGGCGACGGCAGCCGCGACACACTCGCGTCGCTGCGCCAGACTCAACGGCGCCGCCGCCGAGTCCGCGCTACCCGGATTCCGTACCCGATCCATACCGAAAACCCTACGAACCCGGTCCGACAGTCGACCGACCCAAAAGCCCTGCAGCGCAGCACATCTGATCACAGTTGGATAACATCTATGGCCATCGCTCCGAGTGGAGCACGGGGATGCCACCGCAAATACCGGCGCCAGCTTCGTGACGGCACTACCGGTGTCGGCGTCGCTTCGCGACTTCCGTTGTCCCACGCCTCATCGTCGACCAGCGTGGCTTGATCCTTGAGTTGCAGGTAAGCGTCGTGCGGGCTGAGAAGTTCTACGGCGCCCGGTGTGTCGATCGCGCAACGCGGCGGGTAGGTCGTCAGCCAGCAGTGACCGATCGCCCGTCGCCGGCGGCAGATCCCGGTGTTCGGAACAGCGGTGGGATGAAGTGTGGAATCCGTTGCAGCACCGGCGGTGGGGTGTCGGCTTGCTACTCCAGTCCGGCCCGCTGACGATCTTCCCTTGCGCTCGGGCCACCACGGCGAGGGCATCCAGCACCACGATGCCGGCTGCTCGCAACGGTTTCGCCGCGTCATAAATCCGCTTGCCGGCGTCAGCCTCGGACAGCGGGGCGGTGGCCGTCGCAATGGCCTTCACATCGGCCCGCCGGTACAGCTGCGGGGTCACTCGGATTGTGCAGGCCACCCGATCCGACCTTGCCGTCAGCCTGCTGAGGCATGGCCGCACTCTAGGTGCGGCACCAGGAACAGCTGGCGTCCCGTGTGGGTCCGATCTGGTGGTTCGGCTTGTCAATGGTCAGCAGTGTGTCCTGGACGCCGGTTCTTCGGTATGCAGATCGTCGAGCAGGTGGTGTGTTGCCCTCCGGCGAGCAAAGCTGTCAGGCGCTGCCAGCGGACACCTTTCGGTTGAACCCGAATCCGGCATTTCCGCCGCGGCGCCTCGCGTCGAGCTCGGCGAGACAAATCCTGGCGGCCAGGGAGCCGGACGGTCGACGGACTTCGTGAGGATCATCGGTGGTGACCAGGCCGGTATTCGCGCGTAGTGTCCGTGAGCAACGTGCCCGGGGCATACCGCGACGCGTGGGTTTCGATGTTCGAGCGGCCAGTCGGCCGACGGTCGAAGCGGAGGCGAGTGGGCATGACGATGCATTCTGCTGGCGGTTCCGGTGCCGCTGGTCCGGTGGAACTGGCCTTCCGATGACCGCGCTGCTGCCGCGCGGTGTCGACCAGGTCTCCGGCCCGACGTTGTTCGTGCGGTACGCATTTCCGCCGAACTATCACGGCTCGTGCGGACCGCCCGATTCGCAGGCATTGTTCCAGTACGGCGCTACGGCGACCGTCGACAACGGGTTGCGTGACTTGGCGCGCCAGTTCAACGGAGCCTGGCCATATTTGGAACTGATCGCCCAGGCGACCGGTGTGGGTGACCCGCTGGACCGGCGGGTGGTGGAGGCGTACTGGGTCGGCAACCGGTTGCTGGACCGGGTCGGGGTACGGCCGCTGGCGCAGTCCATGGAGGACCGGTTCCGGTTCACCACCGGGCTGCAGTTCGGCCGGCTCAACGACGCTGCGCTGGTCGGCGGCATGCCGCATCACAGCTATCACGTGTTCTGCATCTATCCGTGGGTTGGTCTGCTCGGTAACGACCGGCGCTATGAGCAGGCTCTGATGGTGCTGGATCGATGTCGGATCAGGTGGGGGCAGGTGCAGCAGGTCGGTGTCGATCAGCTGCTGGTCCGCTCGCAGCCGCTGTTGTACGACGAGGGCAAACTGTTCCTCGGCCCACCGGCGGTGGAGACGGTGGAGCGGACGTTGAACGGGGTCGGGCTGGTGCCGGAGTTCCACGTCGGAGACTGGGTGTCGATGCACTGGGAGTGGGTATGCGATCGACTGGACGCACGCCAGCTCGGCTCACTGCGCCACTACACCCGCCTGCACCTCGACGTCGTCAACGAGCGTCTCGATCACTCGGGAGCGATCACGGCGCTCGGCTGACGAAGATCGTCGGAGGCCGGTTCCGGGTCATCGACCACCCAGGCGCGGTCCAAGCTCCAGCCGAGCATCTCGCCCGCAGCGTGCCGAGGCGGACCCGGCTGGTGCAACAGGATCGGACCGGCAGCAGTCTGCAGGTGGTAGTCGGTGTGCGGTCCCCGGAAGCCGATATGGGTGATCCGGCCACGAAGTGGTCCACCCATACTGATCCAGTCCGGGCGCAGCACCAGCCGGTGTGGCGATGGCGCACCGGGGCGGGCCCCTCCGCCGGGCACCAGCATCGCTCCGGCACCGAGATCCACCGAGAGCATCCCGTCGCCGGCTGCGCCGGTGACGGCCGAGAGCACCGAACAGGTTCCGGTCAGCACGGCCGCGGCGACACTGACCGGCTGGGCGTAGACGGTCGTCGGCGAGTCGATCTGGATCAGCCGGCCGGCAACGACGAGCGCGACCCGGTCGGCGAGCGCGAGCGCCTCGGCCGCATCGTGGGTGGCGTAGACGACGGCGGCGCCGGTGTCCCGCTGCCGAGCCAGTACCGAATCCTGGAATGCTGCCCGCAGATGCGTGTCCAGATGCGCCGTCGGCTCGTCGAGTAGGTAGAGACGGGCATCCCGGGCGAGGGCCCGCGCCAGGCCCACCCGCTGCTGTTCGCCGCCGGAGAGCTCGGCGGGTCGTCGCCGGGCCAGCTGATCGATGTTCAGCCGTGCCAGTAGCTCGGTCGCGACGGCAGCGGCGTCGCGACGTGAGCGGCCGGCTCGGCGTAGCGGGTAGGCGACCGTGTCCAGCACCGACAGGTGTGGCCACAGGGCGAAGTTCTGGAACACCATGCCGACCGCACGCCGCTCGGGCGGCGTGTGGTGGTGTTCCCCGGCGACCCGCCGGCCGGCTACCCAGATCTCGCCCCGGGCAGGGACAACCACACCGGCGACAGCATGCAGCAGGGTCGACTTGCCGGAACCGGACGCGCCCAGCAGGGCGACCACCTCGCCCGGCCCGACCGTCAGGTCGACGCCGACCAGCGCCGTCACACCGGCGTACTGGACGCAGACGTCGCGGCAGCGCAGCGCGTCGGTGCGCCCGTTTTCGAGGTCGCCGTCAGCCGGCACCGGCCACCTCGGGCGTCGCGATGGACGGAACTCGCCCGACCGGCCGGCCGCCGCGTCGGCGGGTAATCAACCGCAATACCAGCCAGCTCGGCAGTGCCAGGGCCAGCAGCAGCGCAGTCAGCGAGAGCGACAGGGCAGCCGTTGCTCCGATGTCACCGAGTTCCTGACGATTCAGCACCACCACCGCGAGGGTCTGGCTGTCGAAGGAGTACAGCAGGCTGGACATGGTGACCTCATGCAGGGCACTGAGGAAGACCAGCACCCACGCCCCGAGCAGGGCCGGGGCGAGCGAGGGCAACCAGATAGTGCCGACCGTGACAGCCGGTCCGGCCCCGCTGGTGCGCGCAGCGTGCCACTCGGCGGGCGGAAGACGATCAACGGCTCCCGACAGTGTCCGGTGCGCGAGTGCCCAGAACTTTGCCAGATAGGCGACCAGGATCAGCGCCAGACTGCCGCCCAACCAGCGCCCGTAGGCGATGAGCAGGCCGACCGCAAGCGCCGAGCCGGGGATCGCGAAGGTCAGGATCGCGAGAGTGCCGAGCGCCCGTCCGGCGCGGCGCCGCTCCAGTGCTGCGACCAGCGCCCCGAACGCGGTGAGCGCGAACGCAGCCATCGCGGCGAGTCGGAGACTGTTCCCCACGGCATCGAGGGTGGGACCGGTGAGGGCAGCCCGGAAGTTGTCCAGGGTCCAGTTCGACGGGGTCGGCGGCAGGCCGACCGATCTGGTGATGGCGGTGGTGGCGAGCGCGAGCGTCGGCAGACCAACGGCCAGCACCGTGTAACCCAGGACGCCGACCGCGGGAAGCACCGCCCGCCAGCTGGGTCCGGTGGTCGACACGGCGCCGGCCGGCTGGGCGGTGCGGATTGCCCGCAGCTTCGGACCGAGGACCAGGTCGGCGGGTAGCAGCACGACTGCGGCCAGCAGGACCAGCCCGAGCGCGAGAGTGACGGCGTCCAGGAACGATTCCGGGTCGCTGGCCAGCGCGAGGTCGGCGTAGATGCGGGTGGTCAGCGTCGAGAACCCGCTCGACGCCCCCAGCACCTGCGGGACGGCGAAGCTCTCCATTGCGGCGATGAAGGTGAGCACCACCTCCGCCGCCAGCACCGGGCGCAGCAGCGGGAGTGTCACCGTTCGCAGCGTCGTCCAGCCGCCGGCACCGGACAGGCGCGCCGCCCGCTCGAGGTCCGGCTGGGCCCTGGTGGCCAGGCCGACCATGGTGAGCAGGTAGCACAGTGGGGCGGTGTCGACGACCAGTACCACCGCGATGCCCACCGGCCCGTTGAGCCCGCTCCAGCGCAGGCCGAGCAGGCTGTCGGTGAACCCGGCGCGCCCGTACGCCTGCGTCCAGCTGTACCCCAGGACGAACTGCGGGATGATCAGCGGCAGCACCACCGCCACCCGCAGCAAGCCGCGGCACGGCACGTCGCTGCGCCGCAGGAACAGCGCCATGGCCGAGCCGAGTGGCACCGCGACCAGCGGAACGACGCATGCGAGCAGCAGGGTGTGCACCGCTGCGGTCCCCAACCCCGGTGCCCGCAGCACCCTGACGATCGCGGATCCGCCGTCCTCGAACATGATCTGTCCGAGCTTGATCAGCGGGACAACGACGAGCGCGCCGGCCACCGCTGCGCCGGCCACCGCTGCGCCGGCCAACACCACCAGGCGGTCGCCGACCCGCAGCGTCCCCCGCACCGGAGATCAGCTGCCGAAGATCGCGACGTACTCGGCCAGCATCGACTTGGACTGGGTGGCCAGCGCCGCCCAGTCCGGCGAGACGGTCGGGCTGCCCGCGGGGATCGGTGGCCCACCCAGACCGGGGATCGTCACGTAGGTTTCCTGACCCGCCATCATCTGCTGCCCCACTCGGCTGGCCGCATACCCGGCAAACTCCTCGGCGAGTGGTGACGGCTGCTTCTTGGTGGTCAGCCCGATCGGCGCGTAGATGGCGATCCCGCCCGGCTTCGGCCAGACCACTTCGATCGGTGAACCCTTACGCTGGGCGGCGTATCCGGCATTGGCCAGGGTGACGCCCACCTGGTAGGTGCCCTGCTCGACCCCGGTCAGTGCATCGGCGGGGGCGCTGACCTGCACCGCCTTGTTGCTCTTGAGATGCCGGTAGTAGTCCATGCCGTAACCGGGCGCGGAGGCGAAGTAACCGAGGGCTCCGAGCGCCGATGCTGCAAAGCTCGGGCTGGGCAGCGCCACCGTGCCCGCGTAGCGGGGGGAGGTCAGATCGGCCCAGCTGGCCGGCGCCGGCGTGCCCTTGCGCACCACCGGAACCACGTACAGCACGCCGATACCGGCGAAATGTGGCGTGCGATAGGCGCTGGGGATCTCCGAGGCGTTGGGTGGGCTCCACTCGCGGAGCAGCTGCTGACTGTCGTAGCCGTACATGGTGAGAGGGTCGCATGCCCAGATGACGTCAGCCTGGATGCCACCGGAGCGCAGGTCTGTCGCCACCCGCGCGTTCAGTTGGCCGGTCGGCGCCCGGAAAACGTTCACCTTTGTGTTGGCATTGGCCGCTTCGAAGCCCTTGACAATCGCCTCCTCCACGTTCGCGCTCGCGCAGGTGTACAGCGTCATCGATTGAGCGGCCCCGGCGGAATCTGGGCTTGCACAACCGGTCGTCCCAGCGGCCAGCAACGCCCACACCATGATGGCTCGAGAGACCCTCACCCTCGCCACTCCCTCCGCACTGGGCAGCTAGGCACGCCGCATCCCGCAAGCTACCGCAAGCGCCGGCAACCGGCGCGATCATCTGATCCGCTCAGCTCTCCGCGGGTTCGACGAGTTCGAGCTCGCCGATGGATCTGGGAAATCGATCTTGGTCGCATCAGGCCCGGACACGTCCCAACAAGGTCGAACAGGGGGCGTCCCGGGTCACCGATCTGAATCGATCTCTTTCACGATTCTGAGACTCGTCCTACATGTTGGAACCGGCATTTCTCCGGTTCCTGGGCCTACCGTTGACGCAATCAACCGTTCTTCCAGCCAGAAACCGAAGATTGTCGGCCGTGCGGCGTTCGATGGCAGCGTCGCCATCACGTCGTTCCGGTCGGCAGGAGGCGATGGCCGGACCGCCCCCGAGCTCGGATCTCGAGCACCCAGGAGAAGGTCACATGACCGCTGTTGTCGAAAAGCCCACCGGTGCCACCAGACCACCATCCACCACCACGTCCACTGCCAGGACGGACACTGTCGGTGGGGCCGCGAACACCGTCACCGCCGGCTACGACCCGGCGCTGCTGGAGTGGGTGCGCGAGGTCGCCGCCCTCACCACTCCGGATCGGATCGTCTTCGCCGACGGATCGGAACAGGAATGGGCCAGGCTCACCGACCAGCTGGTCGACGCCGGCACCTTCACCCGGCTCAGCGCCAAGCCGAACTCCTTCCACTGCGTGTCCGACCCCACCGATGTGGCCAGGGTGGAGGACCGCACGTTCATCTGCTCGGCCAGCGAGAAGGACGCGGGGCCCACCAACAACTGGATGGCGCCGGCCGAGATGAAGGCCACCATGACCGAGCTGTACCGCGGGTGCATGAAGGGCCGCTCCATGTACGTGGTGCCGTTCTGCATGGGCCCGTTCGATGCGGCCAATCCGATGCTCGGCGTGGAGATCACCGATTCGGAGTACGTGGTCGTCTCGATGCGGGTGATGACCCGGATGGGCCAGCGGGCCCTCGAGCTGATCAACAACGGTGGTCGATGGGTGAAGGCACTGCACTCGGTCGGTGCGCCACTGCAGAAGGGCGAGGACGACGTCGCCTGGCCGTGCAACGACACCAAGTACATCGTCCAGTTCCCCGAGGAGCGGATGATCTGGTCCTACGGATCGGGTTACGGCGGAAATGCGTTGCTGGGCAAGAAGTGTTACTCGTTGCGGATCGCATCAGCCATCGCCAGGGACGAGGGTTGGCTGGCCGAGCACATGCTCATCCTGAAGCTGACCTCGCCGGCGAACTCGGTCCGCTACGTCGCCGCTGCCTTCCCGAGTGCCTGCGGCAAAACGAATCTCGCGATGCTGGAGCCGACCATCCCGGGTTGGAAGGTTGAGACCCTCGGTGACGACATCGCCTGGATGACTTTCGGCCAGGATGGCCGGCTGTATGCGGTGAACCCCGAGTTCGGGCTGTTCGGCGTGGCGCCCGGCACCGGCTGGCGGACCAACCCGAATGCGATGCGCACCATTGAGCAGGGCAACTCGGTGTTCACCAACGTCGCGCTCACCGATGACGGCGACGTCTGGTGGGAGGGGATGACCGACGAACCACCTGCCCATCTGACGGATTGGAAAGGCCGCGACTGGACGCCGTCCGGGTTGGACTCCGGCGGTCGGCCGTTGCCATCGGCCAACGAGCCGGCGGCCCACCCGAACTCTCGGTTCTGCACTCCCATCACCCAGTGCCCGATCATCGCCGACGAGTATTTCCAGCCGACCGGGGTGCCGATCTCGGCGATCATCTTCGGCGGCCGACGCAAGACCACCGTTCCGCTGGTGACGCAGGCTCGCGACTGGCAGCACGGCGTGTTTCTGGGCGCCACCCTGTCCAGCGAGACCACCGCTGCTGCAACGGGTGCGGTCGGAGTGGTGCGTCGCGATCCGATGGCGATGCTGCCCTTCATGGGCTACGACGCCGGCGACTACCTGGCCCACTGGTTGCAGATCGGCACTGGCGCCGACCCCGCAGCGCTACCGAAGATCTTCTACGTCAACTGGTTCCGCCGCGATGCCGACGGCGGCTTCCTGTGGCCGGGGTTCGGTGAGAACTCACGGGTGCTGAAGTGGGTCATCGACCGCCTGGACGGGAACGCGGAAGCGGTGGACACCCCGGTCGGTCAGGTTCCGGCGCCCGGCACACTGGACATCGACGGGCTGCCGTTGACCGGCGCCGAAATCGAGGCAGCTCTCGCCGTCGACGCCGACGAGTGGAAGGCCGAGATTCCGCTGATCGCCGAATGGTTCGCCAAGCTCGGCGACACGGTGCCCAGCGGCCTGCGCGCTGAACTGGGCACCCTGAAACAGCGGCTGGGCCTGACACCCTGACCGGATCAGCCCGGGTGCAACGATCCGCGTCAGAGCCGATCCACCAGCAGCACCGCGCTGTCGTAGTGGCCGGCCAACGGAACGAACACGCCGTGTCCCTGCAGCAGCGATCCGGAGAACTCCGACACCGCGCCGGTACCGGTGTGGGTCAGCCGATAGCCGGCGTTCGGATCCAACCCGCGCAGCCGGATCAGCTGCTGCTGCCCGGTGTGCATCACTGCGTGAGCAAAGACGAAAATGACTGCCCGGTCACGGTTCTCGGCCACGTACGACAAAGCCGAGGTGAGTCCGGGGGCCGGTGAGTCCAACCGGAACAGCTGGCCGAACTGCACCAGCGGCCGGATGTCCTTGTACAGCGCGATGAGTTCGGTGGCCAGCGCTCGATCGGCGTCCGACCAGTCGGGCACCCGGCCGCCGATGGCCAGCAGCCCGCACATCGACACGTGGAACCGGAATCGCAGCGGAGTGTCCCGCCGGCCGAGCTGGTGGGCGCTGTCGGTGACCCAGGAGGCCATCGTCATCGGCAGGTTGATCATCGAGAAGCCGCGCTGGATCTCCAGACGTTCCAGCGGGTCGGTGTTATCGCTCGGCCAGGCCCAGTGGGTCCGCTGCAGGGCGCCGAGGTCGGCGCGGCCGCCTCCGGAGGCGCAGCTCTCGATCCACAACTCCGGATGAAGTTCCCGCAGTGCGTCCCACACCCGGTACAGCCCGCGGACGTGCTCGATCCAGACGCTGCCACCGGCGGCAACCGAGCTGCTGTTGGGTTCGGACAATGGCCGATTCATGTCCCACTTGAAGTAGTCCAGGTCATTGTCCCGGACCAGCCCGTCCAGCATCTCGATCGCCCAGTCCTGCACCTCGGTCCGGGAGAAGTCCAGCATCAGCTGGTTGCGGCCGTAGGTGCGTGGCCGGTTCGGCCACTGGTAGATCCAGTCCGGATGCGCCCGGAACAGCTCACTGTCCTCGTTCACCATCTCGGGTTCGACCCACAGCCCGAACTGCATCCCCCACTCGTGCACGGCGTCGGCCAGCGGGCGCATCCCGGCCGGGAACTTGACCGGATCCGGCGACCAGTCGCCGAGCCCGGCGGCGTCGTTGGTGCGGCCGGCAAACCACCCGTCGTCGATGGCGAACAGCTCCACACCGAGCTCGGCCACCGACTTCGCCAGTTCCAGCTGCGCCTCGAACGAGACGTCGAAGAAGGCGACCTCCCAGGAGTTGTAATGCACCGGACGCAAGCGACGCGGTTGTGGAACGACGCTTGTCCGCTGGAACCGGTGCCAGCGGCTCGTCATCCCGGTCAGACCGTCGGTGGTGTGGATACCGGTCATCTCCGGCAGTTCCAGCACCGCGCCGGGTGCCAGCGGGTGGCGCAGATCGAAATCGTTCACGCCACCGACGATGTGTAGTGCGCCGTCGTCGCCGAGTTGGGTGATGATCTTCCACGAGCCGCTCCAGGCCAGCGCCACGCTCCACACCTCGCCGGCCTGCTCGGTGGCAGCGGTGTCGATGGCAACGAACGGCAAGGCGTCATGGCCCGGAATCCCGGACCGGGATTCCATCGTGAAGCGGCCCGGCGCCAACGGGTTTCGGGTGACCCGGCTCTCTGCCCCGTACATCCCGGTCAGCGTCAGCAGGGTCGGGTCGGGCCTGGCCGGCACCGGCCAGGACGCCGAGAATGCCTGGTCGACGTGCAGCGGCTCACTGCCGGTGTTGGTGATGCTGGCGCTGCGAACGATGGCGTCGGCGCTCTCATCGATCCGGTAGCGCAGCTCCACCCGGACCGGATAGTAGGAGTCGACCAGGGTGACCAGCACTCGGTCCGGGTCGGTCATCGCGACGTCGCGCACCGTGAGATCCAGGGCGCGCACCCCGTCCGGCATCTCCAGCTTGACGGTCACCTCCTCGCGGCGGAGACCGCCGGCGAAGGGGTACTCCTCGAGGAAGGCACGGGGCACCGTCGCGGTGCTGGTGCTTCTGCGGGTAAGCTGGTCGACGGCGATCAACGACCTGACGTCGTCATCGGTCACCGGGGCGCCCCAGTGCAGATGACGCAGGGGCGTGGTGAGCTGGTTCCAGCAGAAGGCGTAGGCGGAGCCGGCGGTGCGGAGCACCACCAAGCGCTCATCGGTCAGCAGAGAGATGGGCATGGGCCTCCTCCGTTCGGTCCAGCCTGCTCGGACGTGTTGCACCCGAGGCGAAGACAATGTAGATGCTGGCGCCCGATCGGGCGCGACTCCCCCTGCGGCCGGTGTTTTCATCGTTGCAGTTGCGCCGATCCGCATCAACGTCGCGCACCTGGAACAGAGTTCACATCGTTCGGATGGGGTGTCCGGGCAGCTGGGCGGCAGCAACGACATCCGGCCGGTGCTAGGTGACCCAGTCGCCGGCCAGCAACAGGTCGAGGGCGGCGGCGGCGGTCCAGGACTGGTCTCGACTGCCGAGGGCTTCACCGGTGATCGGCTCGTAGTACTCGCCGAGCGAGCCGTCGCCCAATTCGGCCAGCGCGGCCTGGCGCAGCGGCTCGGAGACGTCGTGCAGGCCACGCCGGTCCAGGGTCCAGGCGAACAACCAGTTCATCACCGGCCAACTCGGTCCGCGCCAGTAGGCACGCGACCGGAAATCGGCAGAAGCCGGACTGGTGCTGGGCAGTACCGGGTGCTTCAGTCCCGGATGGCCGGTCCATCGCGGCGACTGCAACAGTTCGACCATCCGCGCCTCGGCGGCCGGGCTCTGGCCGCCGCACAACAGTGGAGCGAAGCCGGCGATGGTCTGCACCCGGAGCCGATCACCGGTCCGCAGGTCGGTGTCCAGCGCCAGTCCCGAGCTGGGGTCGACACTGCCGACCACGCCGGCCCGGAACCGCTCCGCGTACTGCTCGAGCTCGGGCACCTCGGGAGCACCGAGCCGGCGTCCGAGCTCGGCCAGTGCATCGTTGGCCGCCGCGAAGACGGCGGACATGAACACGTCGGTGGTCAGAAAGCTGCCCGCTGCCCTGATCCGGGTGTCGTCGTAGCCGGCGGCCTTGAGCTCCTCGACGATCCACAGGTAGCGGTCGTACTCGTGCCGGCTCGGGCGCTGGGACGGATCGGCGACGGACTCGGTGTCGCGGCGGGTGTAGGACGGCAACTGCCGGCCGACCTGGATGCGCGAGTACGGCCCATCCCAACGGGGGGAGTTGTCCATCCCGCTCTCCCACCCGTGATAGATGGTGAGCAGCCCGGTCCGGTCGGGATCCCGGCGAGCGGCAAGATACCGGTGCCAGTGCACCATCCGCCGATATGCGTTCGGCAGCCACCGTTCCGCGGCGACAGCGGCGTCGCCGCCGGCTTGGGCGGCGATGGTGGCGATGCGATGAACAGCCAGCGCGTGCACGGGCGGCTGGCAGATCCCGCTGGTTCGCGGCGTGCGGGGAGCGTCGGCGTTGTGCTCTGCGCAGGCCCACCTGTCCGGTCCGGGGAAGTAACCGCTCTCCTGCGGGTCGAACACGATGTGCGGCAACATCCCGGTGCGCCACTGGCCGGCGAAGAGCCCGTCGAGCTCGAGGCAGGCGCGTGCCACGTCGACATGGGCAAGCCCGACAGCGACGAAGGCCGCGTCCCAGCTCCACTGATGCGGGTACAGGTGGGGCGCTGCCCTGGTCATTCCGGCTCCGCTGTTGCCGCGGAGCACGTAGGCAGCGCGGGCGGCCAGGGCGACCGGTTCGATGTCGCCGGTCCGCCGGTCCGCCGACCGACCGGCCAGTGGCTCGGCCGGCGGACCGGCGGTTGCTGTACTCGGGTCGGGGCGCCGCACCGCAGGCTCGTCGGTCATCGGGCCTCGGTTCCTTCGCCGGACCGGAAGTCGAAGACGACCTGCAGCGCCTGGCCCTGGTCCTCGTCGAGCATCCGGTACGCCGCTGCCGCCTCCCGGACCGGAACGATCCGGCTGATCAACGGAGACAGTTCGACCCGACCGTCCCCGACCAGTCCCATGAAGACCTGATGCAGGCGGTCGACGTCCCATCGGTCGGCGAGCGCCCGCGGCAGACCGCCGATCTGCGAGGCGACGACGCTGATCCGGTTGTGGTGGAATTCCTCACCGAGGTTCAGCCCGATGCCCTCGCCCTGATAGAAACCGGCGGCGACGACCCGGCCGCCGATGGCCGCCGTCCGGATCGCCTGCTGCAGACCGGGATAGGACCCACTGATCTCGATGACGACGTCCGCGCCGGTGTTGCCGGTCAGGGCGCGGATCCGCTCGGCCACCGCGCCGCCGCCGACATGGACGGTGTGCCTGGCGCCCATCCGCGCCGACATCTCCAGCCGCGCCGGCTCGGTGTCGATGGCGATCACGGTGGCACCGCTGAGTACGGCGAGCCTGCTCGCGATCAGCCCGATGATGCCCTGGCCGAAGACGGCAACGGTTTCGCCGAGGTGCAGGTCCGCGGCCAGCACCGCATTGAGCGCGATCGCGCCGACCCGGGCGAACACCCCGAGCACCGGGTCGATGCCGGCCGGCAGCCGCTTGCCGGCCACGGCGGCAACCGGCAGCACCGCTTCGCTGCGGTGGCCCCAGACGCCGTAGACCAACTCGCCGACGGCGGGCGCACTATCGGGGTCAACATCCGGGGCGAGCTCGGCCACCACTCCGACTTCGCTGTATCCCCATCCGGTCAACGGGTAACTCCACGCCTGCGCGTCGTCGGTGAACAGCCGCTGCTCGTCGTCCCACTGTTTGCGCAGGTAGACGTTCGTCCCGCGGTAGGCGGTCAGCTCGGTCCCGGCCGAGATGCCGGAGAACAGTGTCCGCACCCGCAGCCGGCCCTGGCCAAGCGGCTCGGAGTCGATCTCTACGACGTCGACCTGGCGCGGAGAGGTGAAGCGGACGACGAGGTTGCTGGCTGCTGAGCTGTCGTTGGCTGTCACGGAAATGATCCAACCCTCCATACTTATGACTGTCAAATACACATAATGGGTCTTGCGGATGAGCATAAAGATGGGGTTGACTGGCCGGAGTCCGAGCAAGAATGAGGCAAGGGAGCCCCAAGGTGATCATCCGACACCGCTTCGCAGCGGTCGCTGCCATTGCTGTCGTCCTGGGCGTGAGCGCCTGCGGCGGGTCGGATTCCGGCGGTGGGGCAGCGGCTCCGGACGCGAAGTCCATCACCGTGTGGACCACCGACACGCTGCCGGACCGGGTGGCCGCGACGACCAAGATCCTGGCTGCCTTCACCCAGCAGAGCGGCATCAAGGTCGAGTTGGTCGGGGTGGCCGAGGACCAGTTCAACCAGGTTCTCACCTCGTCCGCGGCCGCCGGCACTCTGCCGGATGTCATGGGTTCGCTGTCGCTGGCGGCGATCCGCAGTCTGGGCGCCAACGACCTGTCCGATCCGGCGGCCAACGCCGAGGTGGTGAAGGCGCTGGGCCCGGAGACCTTCTCGAAGCAGGCACTGACCCTGACCCAGGACGGTGATCAGCAGCTGGCCGTGCCCAGCGACTCCTGGGCGCAGCTGTTGATCTACCGCAAGGATCTGTTCGCCAAGGCCGGACTGGCCGAGCCCAAGACCTTCGCCGACATCACCGCAGCGGCCAAGGCGCTGAACAGCAAGCAGATGGCCGGCTTCGTCGGCGCCACCACGCCGGGCGACGCCTTCACCGAGCAGACCTTCGAGCAGGTCGCCCTGGCCAACGGTTGCCAGGTGGTCGACGACGCCGGCGCCGTGCAGTTCGGCAGCAAGCAGTGCGTCGACGCGCTGAGCTTCTACGGCGACCTGATCAAGAACTATTCGGTCGCCGGGGCCCAGGATGTGGACACCACCAGGGCCGCCTATTTCGCCGGCAAGTCCGCGATGATCATCTGGTCCTCGTTCATCCTGGACGAGATGGCCGGCCTGCGGAAGGACGCCGCGCCGAGCTGCCCGCAGTGCAAGAGCGACCCGGCCTTCCTGGCCAAGAACAGCGGTGTGGTCAGCGCGATGCAGGGACCGGACGGTCAGCAGCCGGCGCAGTTCGGCGAGGTGACGTCCTGGACGGTGATCAAGGATCAGTCCACCGATTCGGCGAAGAAGTTCGTCCAGTACATGCTGAGCGAGGGCTATCCCGACTGGACCAAGATCGCTCCGGAGGGCAAGTACCCGGTTCGCCGCGGCACCCAGCAGGAGCCCACCAAGTTCGCCGACAACTGGGCGAAGCTGCCGGTCGGCGTCGACCAGAAGGCGCCGCTGGCCAAGTTCTACAGCGCCGACGTGCTCAAGGTCCTCGGTTCCGGACCGGACGCCTTCAGCCCATGGGGTATCACCCAGGGGCAGGGCAAACTGATCGGCGCGATGGCCGGTGAACTGCCGGTGGCGGCGGCCGTCGGCGAAGTCACCAGCGGCGGAGCGGACGCCAAGACTGCCGTCGACAAGGCGAAGCAGGCGATCCAGGCGATCCAGGACTCGTTGCAGTGAGCCGGCCAGCCGCGGCGAGTGGTCAGCCGCCCGCCGCGGCCGATGGCCGGCTGGCTGCGGCACCCGGCCGGCCGCCCGCCGGGCTGGAGCCGACAAGCCCGTCGCCGACGGACGGCCCGGGTGACCGCCGGACGCCAGGATCGTTGCGCCGCACGGAGAATCGCACCGGCCTGGCGTTGATGTCGCCGACCCTGGTAATCGTCGTCGTGGTGGTGGTGCTGCCGATCCTGTGGACGATCCTGCTGGCGTTCCAGCGGATCAGGTTGCTCGGTCTGCGATCGGCCGGCCTGTTCGGCGACTACACGCTGGTGAACTTCAACGGCATCTTCAACTCTCCCGGATTCTGGGAGGCGCTGCGCACCACGGTGATCTACTCGGTGGGCGGAACGGTGTCCTCGATCGGCATCGGACTGATCGCGGCATTGGCACTGCGCAAGGGATTTCCCGGCCGGACGCTGGTGCGCGCCGCGATGCTGCTGCCCTACGTGGCGCCGGTCGTCGCCGCCACCTTCGTCTGGAAGACGATGCTCAACCCGCAGTCCGGCGTGGTGAACTATTGGGGGACCAACCTGCTGGGCTGGGACAAGCCGGTGGCATTCCTCAGCCAGCGCAGCCTGGACGTATCGTTGTTCGGCCTGCACTTCGGCATCCCGATCGCCCTGATCAGCGTCATCGCCTTCGAGGCCTGGCGCTCGTTCCCGTTCGCGTTCCTGTTCCTGACGGCGCGCCTGCAGGCGATACCGGGCACCTTGGAGGAAGCGGCGTTGTGCGACGGCGCCACCATCACCCAGCGGTTCCGCTACGTGATCCTGCCGCAGCTGCTGCCGACGATCGCGGTGCTGTCCGTGCTGCGATTCATCTGGACGTTCAACAGCTTCGACGACATCTACCTGCTCACCGGCGGTGGGGCCGGCACCGAAGTGGTCAGCGTCCGGGTCTTCAACTCGCTCACCGCGCGCGGCGACATCGGGGTGGCGTCCGCCCAGGCGCTGGTGCTGGCCGCCATCCTGGCCGTCTTCGTCGGCATCTACCTCCGCCGGGTCCGGACCAGAGAGGAGGGGGTCTGATGTCCGACGTGATGTCCACCGGCACCGCTGCCCTCACCCGTCCGAGACCGACCGGACCAGGCCCGCGGCCGGGCCGCTGGTCCCGAGACTCCGTGGAGAGAACCACCTTCGGAATCATCCGCTGGCTGGTGATCATCTGCCTGGTGCTGGTGACGGTGTTCCCGTTCTACTACATGATCATCCTGTCCTTCCGCAGCCTGGACGCGGTCGTCCAGGATCCGGGCGCGCTCTGGGTGAGCCCGTCCGAGTTGCGCTGGGACAGCTACACCGCGGTGCTGCGGCCGACCGTCTCCGGTGGCCAGGGATTCCTGAACTTCATGGGCAACAGCGCGCTGGTGGCCGCCGGCACCGTGCTGGTGACGCTGGCGATCGCCATCCCCGGCTCCTACGCGATCAGCCGGCTGCGGTTCTTCGGGCGGCGCCAGGTGAGCGGCCTGTTCCTGGCCGTCTACCTGTTCCCGAGCATCCTGCTCGCGGTGCCGCTGTTCGTTTTCTTCACCCGCATCGGCCTGCGCGGTTCGCTGTTCGGTCTGCTGATCGTCTACGTCTCACAGATCGTGGCGGTGTCGGTGTACATGCTGCGCAACTACTTCGACACCATCCCGGTCAGCCTGGAGGAGGCGGCCGCCATCGACGGCTGCAGCCGGTTGCAGATCATGCGGCACATCAGCCTGCCGCTGGCGATGCCGGCCATCCTGTCCAACGGCCTGTTCGTGTTCATGATCGCCTGGAACGAGTTCCTGTTCGCGTTGCTGTTCCTGGTTGACAATCGTGACCGGTGGACCGTCTCGCTCGGGCTGTCCCAACTGGCCGGCAGCATCGAGGTCCCCACCACCGTGCTGATGGCCGGCTCGGTGATCCTGACCCTGCCGATCATCATCATCTTCTTCGGCGCCGAGCGGCTGCTGACCGAGGGGCTGACGGCCGGGGCGGAGAAGGGGTGAGCGGCGACATCCGCGGCCGGGTAAGGGATCTGATGCAGGCGCACTGGGACGAGGCACGCGGCTTCAGCGTCCCGAATCCCTCGACCTATCCGCACCTGTGGCTGTGGGATTCCTGCTTCCACGCGATCATCTGGGCCCGGCTGGGGGACGCCCGGGCCGCCCGCGAGCTGGCGGCGGTGCTGGACGGCCAGCTCCCGGGCGGCATGGTCCCGCACATGCGCTACGGCGCGCAGCCACCCGATGCCTGGCTCGGACCGCTGGCCGGCACCTCGTCGCTGACCCAGCCCCCGATGTTCGGCCATGCCGCCAAAGTGCTGCTGGCCGGCGGCATCGACCCTGGTGCCGGGGTGCTCGCCCGCGCCCGGCGCGGGCTGGACTGGCTGTGGTCGCGGCGGCGCACTGAACTCGGGTTGCTGTACGTGGTGCATCCGTGGGAGACCGGCAACGACCACTCGCCCCGGTGGGACGACTGGGGTGCGCCGGGCCGGACCCCGGGCGACTACGACCGGGCGGCCCGGACGGCGTGGAACAAGGCCCGGATGCGGGAGATCACCTTCGACGCCGACGGGGCGGCGAGCTGGTCGTCGACGTTCGTCGCCTGCCCGGCCGGCTTCAACGCCTACGCCGCCTTTAATATGGCCGAACTGGCCGAGGTGTGCCGCGACGACGAACTCGCCGACCGGGCGCGCAGCATCGCCGCGGCGATGGACGAACACCTCTGGGACGAACAGGAGCAGCTGTGGGACGACCTGGCGGTGGTCGGTGGCGGCCCCTCGGTCCGGGTGCCGATCAGCGACGGGGTGATGGGCGCCCTGGTGACCGACGATCCGGCGCGAGCCGCGGCGGCGCTGGACCAGCTGGAGCGAGAAGACCGATTCCGGGCGCCGTTCGGCCCTGCCAACGTGGCCCGATCCCATCCCGGCTACGACCCCGGCATGTACTGGCGCGGCGCCGCCTGGCCACACCTGAACTACCTGCTCTGGCTGGCTCAGCTGCGATCCGGCCGCACCGAGCAGGCGGCCGCACTGGCCGAGCAGACCGTCGCCGCCGCCACCGGAAGTGGCTGGGCGGAGTACTGGAACCCCGACACCGGCCAGGGGCTGGGAGCGGTGCCTCAGTCCTGGACCGGACTGGTGCTGGCCATGGCCGACGGCCAGGACCGATAGGCATGGGCAACGGCACTGCCGATCTGGGCATGCCCGGCATCGTTGGGATGCACGGTGTCCTCGGCCAGCATCGACTCCGGATCCCAGCCGGGGACCCGGACCACAGCGACGCCCGGACGGCCGGCGCCGCTGCGTCGCAGCCGGTCGTTGTAGCGGTCGACGATCTCGCTGGATCCCCGATCGTGCGGGGCGTGCAGCGAGTAGTCCAGCAGGTGCGGCTGCTCCACGGCGATGATCCGAACGCCGGGGCCGACGCTGCCGAGGGCGCCCAGGATGACGTCGAGCGCCCGCGCGTAGGCGTCCAGCCCGGCCGGATCCTGGCCGTGCAGCCGGGCATCGTTGAGACCGGTCATCAGCAGGTACAGCTCGGCCGGCGGTGCAGGTCGGCCGGCCAGCAGCGCCGCCGTCTGGATGCTCGACGTCCCGCCGACACCCAGGTTGCACGCCCGCAGGCCGAGCTCCCGGGCGGCCACCTCGACCAGCCGGTTGCCGGCCGCGGTGGCGCCGTCGCCCTGCACCCAGGAATGGCCGTACGCAGCAAGGGTGGGCATCGCTTTCCTGTTCTCTCGCAATCGTTTTCACCTCATTCTAGGGTCGGCTGACCGATGAGCGGCAGCCAACGGGCCAACCCGACGACGGTGCCCGACTACCGTCCCCGCTTTCCCGCCGACCGCCGCTACGGCATCGGCATCCTGGGTTGCGGTCGGATCGCCCAGAGCGCCCACCTTCCCGCCTACGCCCAGTACGGCCTGGACGTGGCATCGGTGTGGTCACGCACACCGGCGAGCACCGCATCGGTGCCCGAGCGCTTTCCGTTCGTCCGCCGGGTGGCCGCATCGGCGCAGGAACTGCTCGACGATCCGGAGGTACTTGTGGTGGACATCGCCACCCCGGTCGAGCACCGGCTGGACTGGGTGGCCGCGGCGATCAGGGCCGGCAAGCACGTGCTGGCCCAGAAGCCGCTGACCACCGATCTCGGCGCCATTGACTCCCTGCTGGCCGAGGCGGCCGGCAACGGCGTGCGGCTGGCGGTGAACCAGAACGGCCGGTGGGCTCCGGCCTGGCGGTTGGCGACCCTGTTGATCCAGGACGGCGCGATCGGCGACGTCGTGGGCGTCACCCACCTGCACGACAAGCCGCTGCCGCCGATTGCCGGCACCCCGTTCGACGACGTCCCGCACATGCTGATCGCCGACTACCTGGTGCACTGGATCGACATCACCCGCTGCTGGCTCGCCGGCAAGAGCGTCGTCGGCGTGCAGGCCCGCGACTCGCGGGTTCCCGGGCAGCCGGCCGAGGCGCGCAATCCGTGGTCGGCGACCGTCCAGCTGTTCTGTTCCGACGGTGCCGGCGCGATGCTGCGGCTGGTGGGCGACGCCCGGACCCGCCGGCCGGGCTGCCCATTCTGGATCCACGGCACCGAGGGGACCATCCGGGGCAGCGTCCTCGGCGGATCGGACGCGCTGGAGCTGGAACGCGGCGACGTCACCACCAGCTACGCCCTCGACGGTCAGTGGTTCGTCGACGGTTTCGCCGGCGCCATCGGCGAACTCATGTGTGCGGTGGCCGAGGACCGCGAGCCGGACAACTCGGTCGCCCACAACGTGGCAACGCTGCGGATCGTTGCCGCCGCAATGGATTCGGCGCGGCGATCGGGAGCCGAGGTGCGCTGTGACCGGCTCGCGCTCTGACCGGGACCGCAGCGACCCCGGCGGCGAAGGAGCGACGATGTTCTCCATTGTCGACGAGGTCGACATCGATCTGCAGCACAGCCGGCTGTACGAGCACGGATGGCAGAGCTGGAGCCCGACGGCGACCTACCACCTCACTCAGCGCTCCAGCCGGCCGGACGTCGGCTGGCAACAGGTGATGCGGTTCCGTCCCGAGACGTCGCCACCGCCCGAGGGCTTCCAGGCCGAGGGACTGATGGTCCTCGACCCGGGCACCGGCGCTCCGCTGCGGGTGTACTCCGCGCCCGACCCGAGCGTCCGGGTGCCGTCGATCCGGGCCGAGCTGGTCGGCAACCGGGTGCTGGTCACCGCGGACGGACCGATCAGCACCGAGGTGTCCGCGGTGAGCATGGAGGCGGCGCTGGCCCGCTTCGGCGACGACTGCGCCGGCCGGCTCGGCGCGGAGCCACCGCGCGCCGCACCGACGGCCTGGTGTTCCTGGTATCACTACTATCTCGACGTCACCGAGGCCGACGTCATCGAGAATCTCGATGCCATCGTTGACCGCGACCTGCCAGTCGATGTGATTCAGATCGATGACGGCTGGCAGGCGGGTGTCGGCGACTGGCTGCAGCTTTCGGACCGGTTCACCTCGCTCGCCGAGCTGGCCTTGCGGATCCACGACGGAGGGCGCCGGGCGGGCATCTGGCTGGCCCCGTTCACCGCCACCGCGGGCAGCCTGCTGGCCCGCGAGCACCCCGACTGGCTGGCCGGGGCGGCCGGCTGGAACTGGGACCAGGACCTGTACGGCCTCGACCTGACTCACCCGGGTGTGCGTGGCTACCTGCGTGAGGTCTTCAGCCGGCTGTCCGCCGCCGGTTTCGACTACTTCAAGCTGGACTTCCTGTACTCGGGGGCGCTGCCCGGACGCCGTCACGACGAGATGACGGCGGTGAGCGGTTATCGGTCCGGGCTCGAGCTGATCAGGGATTCGATCGGGCCCGACGGCTACCTGCTCGGCTGCGGGGCCCCGATCCTGCCCAGCGTCGGGCTGGTGGATGCGATGCGGATCGGCCCCGACACCGACAACCCGAACTTCTCCGAACCCGGTTCCGCTGCACTGCGCGGCGAACTGGCCACAGTCTCCAGGGCCTGGCAGCACGGCCGGTTCTGGGTCAACGACGCCGACTGCCTGATCGCCAGGCCGTCCTTCGTCTCGCGGCAGCAGTGGGCGGCCGCCATCGACCGGTACGGGGGCCTGCGCTCGTTCTCCGACCGGATCGTCGACCTCGACGAGTGGGGCCTGCGGACCATCAGGCGCCTGCTGTCGACGGTGCCGCCGCCGACGCCGTTCCCGGCCGCGGACCGGCTGGACGCCATGGCTTCGACAGGGTTCCGCGATACTGCAGAGCGGGCCGGCCAATCGGGCCGGGGAGGATGAGGCGGCATGGTGGGCGGTGTGCTGAACGGATCGCCGGACGCCGGCGGCGATCCCGGTCGTACCGGTTCGTCGTGGGCGGGCGCCGGGCAGCTGCTCGAGCTGATCCGCGGCGAGCGTGCGCACACCCGCCGCGAACTGCAGACGGTGACGGGTCTGTCGCGGTCGACCATCTCCGCCCGGGTGGACCAGCTGGTCGATGCCGGCTTCATCCGGGAATCCGGGGTGGAGCACGGGTCCCGGGGGCGGCCGTCGACGGTGCTGGGATTCAACGAGAGTTACGGGATCGTGTTGGCCGCCGACCTGGGTGCCACCCACGCCAGGGTGGCCGTCTGCGACCTCGAAGGACGGGTCCTGCTCGAGCACTCGCAGAACCTGCGGATCAGCAGGGGACCGGAAGCCGTGCTCGGTTGGTTGGAGGACCGCTGGCCGAAACTGGTACAGGCCGGCGGGTTCACGGCCAACCGGATTGTCGGGCTGGCGACCGGGGTTCCGGGCCCGGTGGACGCAGCGACCGGGCGGCCGGTGCGGCCACCGATCATGCCCGGCTGGCACGACTACCCGGTGCGGGAACGGTTGGAGCAGACCTTCGGTGTGCCGGGATTCGTCGAGAACGACGCCAATGCGATGGCGTTCGGGGAATACCACGCCGGGCTGTCCGGATCCCCATCGCTGTTATTCGTCAAGGTGGCCACCGGCATCGGAGCCGGCATGGTGATCGACGGACGGCTGCTGCGCGGAGTGCACGGCGGCTCCGGCGACATCGGGCACGTCCGGCTGGCCGATCCGTATTCAGAGCCGCTGTGCGCCTGCGGCGCCAGGGGTTGCCTGGCCGCATCGGCCAGCGGGGGCGCCATCGCCCGCCGACTGCGCGAGCTGGGCAAGAAGGCACCGACCAGCCGGGCGGCGGCCCGGCTGGCCCAGTCCGGTGACCCGGACGCGGTGGCCTTCGTCCGGGAGGCCGGGCTGCTGCTCGGGGACGTGCTGGCGACCGCGGTGAGCCTGCTCAACCCACAGGTGCTGATGATCGGCGGCGACCTGATGCGCGCACAGGAACATTTCATGGTCGCCGTCCGCGAGCGCCTCTACCAGCGCACCCAACCGCTGGCCACCCGGGATCTGCAGATCGTCAGCAGCACTCTGGGCGACCGGGCCGGCGTGACCGGCGCCGCGCGGCTGGTGGTGGAGGAACTGTTCAGCGCCGACTCGGTCGACCGGCAACTCGCCGGCGCCTCGGACTGACCGACCGACGGGCTCATCGGCCGCGTTCGCAGTGCCGACGCCGCGTCGGACTTTGCCGGCCCGACCAGGACCATCGCGGGCGGGCGTCGTCGATGGGTGGCCGGTTATCGGCTCGCACCCGGATCGATGTCTTGACCACCTTCGAGAAGTCCGCACCAAAGGTAGTGGTGCGAGCTACTTCTCGACGGGGTTCTTGTCCGGGGTGATGGTGGCCAACGCCCGTGCCAACCGGATGTCGGTGGCGATCTGGCCGGCCGCAGCGATCAGTTCCGGCACGATCTTGTCGTACGCCGACGCGGGCAGCTCGCCGGCGGGTCCGGAAACGCTCACCGCAGCAACGGATCTGCCGTCGACGATCACCGGCACCGCGAAGCAGCACAGGCCCTTGGCGCCCTCCTGGTCGTCGAAGGCGTAACCCTGCTTACGGACCTTCTTCAGCTCGGTATCCAGCTTGGTCCGGGAGGTGATGGTGTGCTCGGTCTTGGCGTTCAACGGGCCGTCACCGACCAGCCGGTCGACAGTGGAAACGTCCAGCTGGGACAGCAGCGCTTTGCCGAGGCCGGTCGAGTGTGGATCGTCCCGGCTGCCGGTGTGCACCATGTAGCGGATAGGCCGATCGGCCAGCACCACGCAGACGTGCAGCACCTGTGTGCCGGACAGCACTCCGAGATTCGCGGTGTGCCCGACCTTCGCCGACAGCCGCTCCAGGAACGGTCGGGCGAGTTCCTCCGGCCGCAGGTCGTCGGCAACCCCGGCGGCGATCGCCGTGACGGTCGGCCCGAGACTGTAGGTGGGCCGGTCGTCCAGCCGAACGGTGCAGCCCTCCTGGGTGAGGATGGCCAGCAGTCGCACCAGTGTCGGTTTCGGAATGCCGGTGCGATCGTGCAGGTCCTGCAGGGTCACCGGCTCGCGGACGTCCGCCATGGTGCGCAGCACCCGCAGCCCGCGGGTCAGCGTCTGGGCCCGGTAACCGCCGGCCTCGTCGTCGTTCGCCACTGTGTGCTCCTCATCCTCAGCGCCCGTGAGATCGATCGGACCGGCGTCACCAACCGGCCCAGCCCCTCGACCTCAGCCACCAGCAGGTCCCATCCTGCAGGAAGGTCGACGTGCTGACGCCCACACCCGATGGTGTCCCTGTGAGGATTATGTCCCCCGGCCGCAGCGTGCACAGCCGCGACGCGGTCATCCACCTTCTCCTATCCGAAACTGTGTTTCAGATGCGAGCCGTTGTCAACTTAGATGCCCAATTCTGACAGCCCCCGGCACGCGTTGACGTGAAAGGACGTTTCGTGTTGCCTGGCACTGTGGATCTGCTGCTGACCGGTGGCCTGGTGTACGACGGCACCGGTGCTGCCCCGATGGTGTGCGACATCGGCGTCGTGGACGGCCGGATAGTGCTGGACCCGACGCGGGCGACCGGTGTGGGTCGGGGGGTCGGCACCGATGTGCTGGACGCGGCCGGTCTGGCTGTCTGCCCCGGCTTCGTCGACATCCACACTCATTCCGACCTGACTTTGTTGTCGAACCCGTTGGGGGCCAGCAAGATCCGGCAGGGCGTCACCACCGAGGTGGTCGGCAACTGCGGTCTCGGACTGAATCCGCTGCCGGCCGACATCGGCCCGATCCGGGCCGCCGTCGGCTATCTCGACCTCGATCCGGCGGTGCAGATCAGCTGGACGGACTTCGATGGATACCTGCGGACTCTGGACACGGCGCGGCCTGCAATGAACGTCGCCTCCTTCGCGCCGCACCTGCCGCTGCACGCCGGTGCGGTCGGGTTGGACGATCGACAGCCGACCGCCGAGCAGATCGCCCGGATGGTCGGCCAGCTCGACGACGCGATGGCGGCCGGTGCCGTCGGGCTCTCCACCGGGCTGGTGTATGCGCCACTCTGCTACGTCGAAGACGACGAGCTGATCGCCCTCGGCGAGGTGGTCGGCCGGCACGGAGGACTGTTCGCCTGGCACGTCCGGGACTACGCCGACGAGCTGATTCCTTCAGTGCAGCAAGCGATCCGGATCGCCAGGTCGACCGGTTGTCGACTGCAGATCTCCCACCTGACAGCGGTCGGGAGGCGGAACTGGGGAGCGGTGACGACGGCTCTGGCCGAGGTGGACGCGGCGGCCGCGGATGGCATTGACGTCGGCGTCGACATCTACCCCTACCTGGCCGGCAATGCGCCGCTGAGTCAGCTGCTGCCGGACTGGGCGCAACAGGGCGGGGATCTGGTCTTCGCACCGCGGCTGCGGGATCCGCAGGTCCGGTCCAGGGTGGTCGCCGGCTGGGCGGACCGGCATTGGGACTGGAACGACATCGTGGTGAACGCGGTGGCCGGCGACGGCGGGCACGATCCGGCGACCGCCGCGATCCTCGGCAAGACGATCGTGGAGTTGGCCGGATCTGCCGGACCGGCGGCGGACGAAGTAGTGCTGGACCTGTTGGCCGAGCACGGCGCCTCGGTACTGATGGTGGCCTTCGGTCGCAGCGAGGACGATCTGCGGGCGGTGCTCACCCATCCGGCGACGGTGGTCGCCTCCGACGGTCAGGCGCTGGACCCGTCGGGTCCCACCGGGGCTGCCGGGTTGCCGCATCCGCGGTCCTACGGCTGTTTCCCGCGGTATCTGTCCCGCTACAGCACCGATCTGGCGGACGGCATCCGGCGCTGCACGTCGGCGCCGGCCGACCGGGTCGGGCTGACCGATCGAGGCCGGGTCGCCGACGGGCTACCGGCCGATCTGCTGGTCTTCGACCCCGCCACGCTGACCGACACCGCCACCTTCTCGGCGCCGCAGCAGTTCGCCGAGGGCATCGCCGCGGTGCTGGTCGGCGGCACCGTGGTGCTCGACAATGGGGCCGACACCGGGGCCAGACCGGGCCGCATCCTGCGTTTCACCGCTGACGACGACGAAAGGTGAGTTCCGTTGATTCTGGACGTCCACACCCATTCGATGATCTCCGAGCACTGGGGTTGCGAGTGGCACAACAACTGGGAACCGGTCTACGGGCATCCGGCCGACGAGGTGACGCCCGAGAAGTATGACGCCGCCATGCAAGGCGTCGACCTGAGCTTCGTCTTCGGGATCAAGGCGACCAGAGCCGGGATGAACACCCCGCACGAGTTCGTCGCCGACTTCGTGCGGCAGACAAGCACGAACTGCATCGGATTCATGGCGCTGGATCCCAGTGACGACGATGTGCTCGAGCAGCTCCGGCACGGCGTGCAGTTGGGTCAGATCGCCGCACCGGCCGGTGCTCCGACGCTGGCGAAGGACACCCTCGACTGGATCCTGAACGGCGATCCGCGGCCGGCGCTGGGTGTCGAGTCGTGGTGACCGCTGCGGCATCCACGGCCGGCACCGCCCAGCAGTCGACTGCATTGGCGCAGACCGACTGGTCGGTCGTTCAGACGCCGGCGTTGACCGTTGACGTGGCCAGGATGGACGCCAACATCGCTGCAACCGCCGCCGCTTTCGCCGAGGCGAGGGTGGCGCTCCGCCCGCACTTCAAGACCTCCAAGTCTCTGCAGGTGGCCCGCCGGCAGCTGGCCGCGGGCGCCGTCGGGTTCACCTGCTCGACACCGGCCGAGGTGCGGCTGCTGGCCGCCGAGGGTATCGGTGGCCTGCTCTGGGCGCACCAGCCGGTCGGCCCCGGAAAGGTGCAGACGGCGGTCGGGGTGGCCGGTGCGTCGGATCTGACGATCATCGTCGACTCGCTGGCGGTGGCCGGTCCGGTCGCGGCGGCGGCCGAGGCGATCGGCACAACGGTCCCGTTCATGCTGGAGATCAACACCGGGCAGGGTCGCACCGGCGTCGAACCGGCCGACGCCGCAGCCATTGTCGGCCAACTGAATACGTTGCCGGGACTGACTTTTCGCGGTGTACTGACCCATGAGGGGCATCTGAGTCAGTACCTCGGCCACCGGCCCGCGCTGGAGTCGGCGGCTGTCGGGGTCGGTCAGTCGTTGGCTGCGGTGGCCGCCTCGATCCGGGATGCCGGCATCGACTGCCCGGTGGTGTCGGTCGGATCGACCCCTGGGATGAAGTCCGCGCCGTTTGCCGCCGGGGTCACCGAGGCTCGGCCCGGAACCTATGTCTACTACGACGCCAACCAGGTTCGACTGGGCACCTGCACCCTCGAACAGTGCGCATCCTCGGTGCTGACCAGGGTGGTGAGTGTGAACCGGCCCGGATCGGCCATCGTCGATGCGGGGCTCAAGGCAATGAGTTCGGACTCGCTGGGACCGACCACCGGAGCCGGGATGGTCGTCGATCTGCACGGAAAACCGTTGTCCGGACTGGATTTCGTCACCGCGAACGAGGAGCACGGCTTCCTGGTCGGTGCCGGCACCGCATCCCTGCGGGTCGGCGACCTGCTGCGAGTGATCCCGAATCATGCATGCGGTACCACCAACATGTGGAGCCGGCTGCTGGCCGTGCAGCCGGATGGCAGCACGGAGCACTGGGAGATCAGCGCCCGGCACTGACGCAGGCTCTCACCGGTGGTGACGCCGCCGAGTCAGCACACTGGACCGGCCACCTGCTTGGACCAGCAACTGAACCTCGCTGCTGTCAGCAGAGCTGCTGACAGTTGATTCGCTGGACTCGGCGGGCCGTCGCGGGCAGCGTGGCGGCATGGCTACCGACATCACTACGACCAACGATCGGATCGCCGATCACCTGCTCACGCGGCTGCAGCACCAACGCATCCTGCAGCTGGGCGAACAGGTGGACGATCCGATCGCCAACCGACTGTGCGCGCAACTGCTGCTGTTGGCCGAGGAAGATCCGCGGCGCGACATCCTGCTGGTGATCAACTCGCCCGGCGGATCCGTCTCGGCAGGGCTGGCGATCTACGACACCATGCGGGCCATCAGTCCCGATGTCGTCACCGTGTCGATGGGGCTGGCGGCCAGCATGGGTCAATTCCTGCTCTCCGCTGGGACACCGGGGAAGCGATATGCGTTGCCACACAGCAGAATCCTGATGCACCAGGGTTCGGCGGGTGTCCAAGGTACGGCCATCGACGTGGAGATCCAGGCAGCGAACCTGGAGTACACCAAGGACCTGATGAACACGCTGAACGCCGAGTTCACCGGTCAAACGGTCGAGCGGATCGCTGCCGACAGCGATCGGGACCACTGGTTCACCGCAGACGAAGCGAAAGACTACGGCTTTGTCGATCAGGTGGTGTCGAGGCTGGAGGAGATCCGTCCGTCCGGCCGCAACTCGGGATTGGGGTACTGATCGGCATGGGGCACTTCACAATTCCGAGTGTTGTCGAACGCACACCGTCCGGCGAACGCGTCGTCGACGTCTATTCGCGTCTGCTGTCCGATCGGGTGATCTACCTGGGCACCGAGATTGATGACGATGTGGCGAATGTGGTGGTGGCACAGTTGCTCTACCTCGACTACGAGACGCCGGACCAGGAGATCGCACTGTTCATCAACTCTCCGGGCGGTTCGATGTCGTCCACCATGGCCATCTACGACACCATGCAGTTCGTCCAGTCACCGATCTCCACCACCTGTGTCGGGCAGGCGGCATCGGGTGCCGCGGTGCTGTTGGCCGCCGGCAGCGCGGGCCGCCGCGGATTGTTGGCGCACGCCAGGGCGCTGCTGCACCAACCATCGATCGGAGGCCAGGGCACCATCTCCGATCTGACTCTGCACACCAAGGAGGTGCTCCGGGTGCGCGCACAGATGAACGAGGTACTGAGCGCACATACCGGACAGAGCGTCGAGACACTGTTGGCCGATACGGAGCGGGACAAGGTGTTCAACGCAGAACAGGCTGTCGACTACGGCTTGGTCGACACCATCATCGCGGCTCGCAAGACCGTCGAGCGGCCGGCGGCCTGAGGAATGCTGCGCCAGTCGGTCTTGCCCTCTGAGTGGTGCGATCGGCGGCGGCTTGCGGGCAGCGGTGGTCAGCACCCACGGCATCAAGCAGCAGAGGTTGATTGTCGTTCGTATGAACCGGGTCTTCGGTCCCAGAGGACTTGGCCGTGGACGAGGGTGCCGGCGAGTTGGTCGCGGTGAACGATCGTATGGTGCCGGCCGCAGAGCAGCGCTCCGTTGGTGAGATCGGTGGGGCCACCGTCGATCCAGTGTTTCAGGTGATGGGCGTCGGTCCAGTGGGCCGGTACTTGACAGCCGGGGAAGGTGCAGTGCCGGTCCCGTAGCCACAGCGCTTTGAGTTGGGCCGGGGTGAACAGCCGCTGGGTGCGGCCGACATCCAGGATCTCGCCGTCGGATCCCAGGACCACCGGGATGATCGCCGCATCACACGCCAATCGGCGGACAGTCTCCGGGCCGAGCAAGGAACCGCCGTCCAGGGAGCCGACGACGGTGCCGGCGCCCATGGCGTTGCGGAGTTCGTCCCACGTCATCGTCACGTACACCGCGGCCTTGCAGTTCGTGGACGGCCGGTCGCCGGCGGCGACCGCCCGGCGGCACACCTCGATCAGCGCTTCCCCACGTCGCCGGCCGACGGGGCGGGGGTCCACTATTCCGTCGGGTTCGGGTTGTGGTTTCGACAGCGGCCCGATCGCCGCCTCCAACACTGCGCGGCCTTCGGCATCCAGGGTGAGCTCGTAGCGGTAGATCCCGCCATCATCCCGGCCCGACGACAACTCGACATACCGCTTCCGAGAGTCTTGCTCGTCCTGGAATTCTCCGTCTTCGCCCCAGCGGGCCAGGATCTCCTGGTGCAGTTGTTTCACCGCGCCGGAGCCGTGTTCGGCGCCGATGTCGATCATTAGATCCAGCACCCTGTCGTGGGTGTGGCCGGCCAGCCGGGCAGACAGCTTGTCGTACTCGGCGGCGACCGTCACCGCGACCGACGGTGTCACATCGGTGGACCGGATCGAATCAGCCAATCCGCCCAAGTCGTGCCGGCGCAGAATCGCCACACACTTCGCCACCACCGCGGAGCCGCCGGTCTGCAGATGCCAGGCAGCATCCCGCACCCACACGGCGGTCGAAGCGCACTGCGACTGCTCGATCACCCCACGCTGCTCAGCCTCAGCGGTCGCGACGATCAGACCGGCCTCGGCCAACGCTCGCAACTGATCCAACTCACCGACCACTCCGGCCAACTCACTACTCAGCGTTTGATGAACGACCGCGGAGATTCCCTTCAGCGCAGCGACTGTCGCCGCTACCGAGCAGCGCAGCTGCGCCATGCTCGCCGGAAACTCCGCACCATCCATACCGACAATGCTATGAAGGACCACCGACAGTCCCCCTGCCCAAACCCGCTGCCGGACAACACATCTGATCACAAATCGGTAACGATTCCAGATGGTAGCCGAGCCAGGCGCATCGTGGACTGCGCAAACTCATTGGCGGCAGACATGTCCGCACTGATCGGCGTGCGCGCCGCCGCGAGTATTGAGCTGCCGAGAAAAGTTGCGCTACCTGGCTTCTCAGCCTACGAGCCGGGCCATTGCAGTCGGGCCGGATGGGCGGCTGGTGCTGGACCGGCCACCGCCGATCAGCTGCTGCGATCCGCCGAGGGTCAGTCGTCGGCCGCCGGCGATCAGCAGGTCGGCGAGCCGCAGGCCGAGTGCACCGCAGATCGATTCCAGCATCTCCGACGACGGTTCCTTGCGGCCGCGTTCGACCTCCGACAGATACTGCGGCGAGATTCCCGCCCGCTCGGCGACCTGACCCAGCGTGCGACCCAGTTCGGTGCGTTCGTTCCGCAGGATCTCACCGGCCACCACCCGCCACAGCGGGTCGGCGGAAGGCGGCGGAACCGGCCCTGAGGGCATCGGCGCCGGGGCGGCTTGGTCCGGCGGGGCCGACCGGACAGGAGGGGCGGCGCGCTCGGCAGTCGCCGACCCGCGCGCCGGAAACGGGATGACGTTGCTGTGCACGTCGGTCGCGGAGGTGCTGTCCGGTTCACCGCTCATCACGCGACTGTAGAAGCATCGACGGATCGGCGGGCCCTGGTCGGTTCGCATTTCGCTGCCGGCTGATTCCGGGTTCCGGACTTTCAGTTGCGGACTCTCGGGAGACCGGATTCTCAGGGAGAACGACGGAACAGTTTGCGGAGCAGGACGGCGCCGACCCCGGCCAGCAGCACCGGCAGCACCTTCGTGAGTAGCGACGATGCCGGGGCGCCGCCGACGGCGAGTTCCCGGCCGCCCACCGGCATTCGGCGGGCGGCTCGGGACCGACCGGCGAAGCTACCGGAGTCCGGTACCGGGTTGTTGATGGCCAGCTCGCGAGCGGCGGCGATCTCATCGGGGTTCTCCACGTCGACCAGTTCGGCACCGCCGGTGCCGTGGCCGACCAGCCTGGTGGACACGCAGTCGGCGAACTGGCTGATCAGCCGATTGCCCACCTCGACCATCATCGGCCGGCCGAACTGGGCGGGGCGCCCGGTCAGCGACAGCGTGGTGACCAGGTCGACCTGGGTGCGGGTGGCCGACAGTTCGACGGCGGCGGCGCCCACCATCATGGCCGCGGTCGATGCGGCGCTCTCACTGCCGGTGGCCTCGATGGTGGCGGTGTGCGCGCGATCGTCCCGCTCCACGATCCGGGCGTGGCCCTGGTACGTCAGCCGCGCCGGCCCGGCCTTCACCTTGACCGATCCGGCGAACGTGTCGCCGTTCACCGAATCCAGGGTGGCGCCGGGGAAACACGGACCAACGGTTTCGATGTCCATCAACGTCGCCCAGGCCTTGTCGATACCGACCGGCAGATCGAATCGGTGTTCCAGCTCCACGGTTCGCAGCCTCCTGGCATGGCTCGACGGGCTCACCCCGGCCCGCCTCGATCCTAGTATCGGCACCTCGGTCCAGCAGGGCGACCGCGGTGGCGGCACCGCCTCAGAGGCGCGCCCGATGTTTTCCGAAGATCGTGACGGCGAACAAGACGCGGCGAAGGTGGGCTGCGGGAGGGAGGTCTCGGCGTCACGGCGTGCGCGAGTATCCCAGCACAGCCAGCGCGAAAACCGGCACTATCGCTGCGATGCCGGCGAGGAGGCCGAACCCGACGTGAGCGAGGAGCGGAGTGCAGGCCAGCACGGCGACGGCCGCCGACCCCCAGATCGCGCCATCGACGGCGCCCTCGATGCCTGCTTGTTCGGCAGCCGGCACTTCGCGGGAGAGCAGAGCGCTGCCGCCCACGAAGCAGAGATTCCAGCCGTAGCCGAGCAGGAACAGGGCTGCCCCCAGCAACGACGTGGCGCCGGCCAGCGCTGCGGCGCCGGAACCAACGCTGAGGACGGACAGCCCGGCGAACATCACGGGGCGTGGACCGTAGCGGTCGACGAGCCGGCCGGTGAGCGTGGCGAGGGCGAACATGCCGAGAGTGTGCGTGGACAAGATCACGCCGATGGCACTCAGTCCGCGGTGGTGCAGGTGCATGTCCACCGGCGTCGCCGTCATCACCGCACCCATCACCACTTGCGCGGTGGCCATCACGGCGATCGCCGAGCGGCCTGCCGGCATCCGGAGCAGCCGGCGCAGCGACACTCTCACACCGCCGGCTGACCGAGCCGACAATCCGGGCGATCGCCATGCCGCCGCCAGGGCGCAGAAGGTGATCACGGCGACCAACAACAACGGGCCGGCGTCGCCGATCCAACCCGAATCGGTGGCTGCGGCGTGTGCCGGAGCGAGCAACAGCGGCCCACCGACGGCGCCGACCGCACCGGCGGACACGATGATGCCGATCGCGACGCCCCGACGGTGTGCCGGGTAGAGATCGGCTCCCGCATATCGGGACAGCTGGGCGGCGGCGTTGCCGAGTCCGAGCAGCAACATTCCGATGCTCAGCCCCACGACATCGGTGCTCGTTACCGTCACCGTCGTCGCCGCCGCCACCCCGCCGATGGTGGCGATCAGGTAGCCGATCAACAATCCGGCTCGGCGATGGAGCCTGGCCGTCACCCTGGTGAGCAGTAGCGCGCCCAAGCCGGTGCCGACGATCCCGGCAGTGGCCGGGCCGCCGGCCCACCCGGCGCCGGCCCGGTCGGACACCACCATGGTGGTCACCGTGCTTGCCATGGCCATCGAGCCACTCATGAACGCGGCTGAGGCGAACAACGCCGACATGGTGCCGATGCGTGGGGGTGTGTCTGCTGGTGAACGAGTCAAAGCCATAGGCATTACGCTAGAAGGCAATATCGTCCCGAAGAAGGGCGGGCATAGCGCATCTGGCACGATATGGTTGTTGATCACTAGGCACTGCGGTGCAATGATTGGCGAATGGCAAGAGCACTCGATCAGACCGATTGGCGGATCCTGGAGGAACTGCAACGGGACGGGCGACTGTCGTTCAACGAACTCGCCCGAAGGGTGAACCTGTCGTCGCCGGCGGTGGCCGAACGGGTTCGCCGGCTCGAGGAATCCGGCGTCATCACCGGCTACCTGGCTCGGGTGGACCCGGCCCGGGCCGGATCACCGCTCACCGCGTTCCTCCAGCTGCGCTGCAGTTTGGGTCGATGCCTGCTCAAGACGACGGCAGCCGAGGACTATCCGGAGGTCGTCGAGATCCACAAGCTCAGCGGGAGTTCCTGCTCGATGCTCAAGGTTCGGGTAGCCGGAATGGCTCATCTCGAGGGTCTGCTGGAACGACTGGGAGAACACGGCGAAGTGAACTCGCACATCGTGATGTCCACCCAGTACGAGGGACGGCCGGTGCAGCCGCCGAACGGCGAGGAGCGCTCGACCACCCCGGCTAGCGGCTGGTCCGGGTAGCCGCTGCCTCCCGAGGTCAGCCGGGACGGTGCCCGACCGCGAAGATCCGCCGGAAGCCGAAGACAGTGCCGGCTCGGCCGCCCGGGTAGGCCCGCCGCAGCCGGTCGCCGAGCTCGGCCAGGAAGCCGGTATGCAATTCGGTGGGCAGCGCGGTGAGCACCGGTCGCAGGGCCGTTCCCTTGACCCATTCCAGCACCGGATCGGGGCCGGTCAGCAGCTGGGAATAGGTGGTTTCCCACACATCCGGAACCAGCCTGGCGGCGGCGAACAGGTCGAGGTAACCGGCCGGCTCGAGCACCGGAGCCACCCGCAGCGACAGACCGCCGGTGGCCTGCTGCCAGCGCGGCGCCGCCACCAGCTCACGGATCGCCTGGTGGGACGGTGACCGGAAGTTGCCGGGCACCTGGACGGCCAGCCAGCCGCCGACCGGCAGCTGCCGCCCGATCCGGTCCAGCACTGCGGCATGCCCGTCGACCCACTGGTAGGCGGCGTTGGAGATGACCACCTCGGTGGCCGGATCGGGTAGGTAGCCGGCCAGGTCGCCGGCGGCAAAGGTCAGCCGGTCGCCGGCGTGCGCTGCGGCCTTGCCGAGCATCTCCGCCGAATTGTCGATGCCCAGCACCCGAGCTCGCGGCCAGCGATCGGCCAGGGCTGCGGTCAGCTCGCCGCTGCCGCAACCGAGGTCGACCACCGAGCTCGGATGTACCGCGCCGACCCGCCCCACCAGGTCGAAGAACGGCCGGGACCGATGATCGGCGAACTGTCCGTACTGGGCCGGATCCCAGGTGGCCGGTCGGCCGGCCGTTCCGTCGTACAGGGCCATGCAACGCACGGTAACCGGTCCGGCCGAGCCGCCACCGCCCGCGCGGTGATCAGCGCAGGAAGCCCGACCATCGATCCTCCGATCATCGGAACCGGCGCCAATTCCCGCCACCTCGGGCGCGGGTACGGTCGGCCTGATTCCTATGTCAGGATGTGGGACGGACCGCACACCAACGGGCCTGCCCTACCGTCAGCGCTGACGGCGATCCCGGCAGCGAGGCGAGAACATGAGGAGAACTGCATGGCTCCCGAGCAGTGGGTCGAACGAGTAGTGAAGGCTGCGGATGGCACCGACCCGGCGGATGTTCCCGCGGGAGCGGGTGGCGCCGATGCGCCGTCTCCCGATCAGGTGGCGCGCGGGCTGCGGGCCACCTCGCAGGGTGCCGACCTGATCCAGATCCTGTCGCCGGAGGGCGAGCTGACCCAGCACCCCGATTTCCCGGTCGAGGTGACGGCCGAGATGTTGCAGGGGCTGTACCGCGACATGGTGTTGGTCCGCCGCTTCGATCGGGAAGGCAACTCGCTGCAGCGGCAGGGTCAGCTGTCGATCTGGGTGCCGCTGCTTGGCCAGGAGGCCGCCCAGATCGGTGCCGGCCGGGCCATGCGAGCGCAGGATTTCGCCTTCCCCAGCTACCGCGAGCACGGCGTCGCCTGGTGCCGCGGCGTCGACCCGACCGAGCTGCTGGGCATCTTTCGCGGCACCGACCACTCCGGTTGGAACCCGAAGGAGAAAGGCTTCCACGACTACACGATCGTCATCGGCAACCAGGCGTTGAATGCGGCCGGTTATGCCATGGGCCAGGTCTTCGACGGCAAGACCGGGGACGCGGAGACCGGCGAGGCCACCATCTGTTTCTTCGGTGACGGTGCCACTGCCCAGGGCGACATCCACGAGGGCATGGTGTTCGCCACCGCCTTCGATTCGCCGGTGGTCTTCTACTGCCAGAACAACCAGTGGGCGATCTCCGAGCCGGTCGAGAAGATGGCCAGGCTGCCGTTGTACCGACGCGCCGAAGGCTATGGCATGCCAGGATTTCGGGTGGACGGCAACGACGTGCTGGCCTGCCTGGCGGTGACAAGGTGGGCGCTGGACGAGTGTCGGACCGGCAACGGCCCGGTGATGATCGAGGCGTTCACCTACCGGATGGATGCGCACACCACCTCCGACGACCCGACCCGCTACCGCCTTGCCGACGAGACGGAACACTGGAAGCTGCTCGACCCGATCGAGCGGGTCCGGGTACACCTGGTCCGAGAGGGCTTGGCGGACCAGGCCTTCTTCGACTCCGTGCAGACCGAGGCGGATGAGTTGGCGCACCGGTTCCGGTCCTTCGCGGTGGCGATGGAAGTGCCGCACGTCGACCGGATCTTCTCCAACGTGTACAGCGCTCCGCATGCCGCAGTGGCGGCGCAGCAGGAAGAGTTTGCCGAATACCTGTCCGGGTTCTCCGAAGGCTCGGCCGGCGCCCACGCCGGAGGCGGTCACTGATGACGGCCGAATCGGTGACCCTGGCCAAGGCGTTGAACATGGGTCTGCGGGCCGCGATGGACGCCGACAGCAAGGTGATCATGATGGGGGAGGACGTCGGCAAGCTCGGCGGCGTCTTTCGGATCACCGACGGACTGCAGAAGGATTTCGGCGAGCATCGGGTGCTGGACACTCCGCTCGCCGAGTCCGGAATCATCGGCACCGCAGTCGGTCTGGCCATGCGCGGCTACTCACCGGTCTGCGAGATCCAGTTCGACGGGTTCGTCTTCCCCGGCTTCGACCAGATCGTCTCGCAGGTGGCCAAGGTGACGTACCGATCGATGGGCGTCTGGTCGATGCCGATCACCATCCGAATTCCGTACGGCGGTGGGATCGGCGCGGTGGAGCATCACGCCGAGTCGCCCGAGGCATTCTTCTGCCACATCGCCGGTATTCGGGTGGTTGCCTGTTCGAACCCGACGGATGCCTACTGGATGTTGCAGGAGGCGATCGCCTGTCCGGACCCGGTGGTGTTCTTCGAACCGAAACGCCGGTACTGGGAGAAGGGCGAACTGGACACCTCAGCGAATCCAGGCAGCAGCTTCTCGACGGTGATCCGCCGGCCGGGCGAGGACATCACCCTGATCGGCTACGGCGCCACCATGCCGGTGGTGCTGGCAGCCGCCGATGCTGCTGCGGCCGAAGGCATTCGGGCCGAGGTCGTCGATCTGCGCACATTGTCGCCACTGGACATGGGACCGGTACTGGACTCTGTGCGACACACCGGCCGGGCGGTGGTGGTGGCCGAGGCTCCGCGCGATACCTCGCTGTCCAGCGAGATCTCCGCGCGGATCACCGAGGGCGCGTTCTACTCGCTGTCCGCACCGGTGATCAGGGTGACGGGATTCGACACCCCCTACCCGCCGAGCAAGCTGGAACACGAGTATCTGCCCGATCTGGACAAGGTGCTGCATGCCGTCGACCGCTCGATGAACTACTGAAAGGCGGGATGACGCACCATGAATGTTCCGACCACCCATGCCCGAGTGCGTGAGTTTCCGATGCCGGATGTCGGTGAAGGTCTGACCGAGGCCGAGATCCTGGAATGGAAGGTCGCCGCCGGCGACCTGGTGACTGTGAACCAGATCATCGTGGAGATCGAGACGGCCAAGGCCGCCGTCGAACTGCCGTGCCCCTGGGCCGGCCGGGTGCATGCGCTGCTCGCCGAACCGGGGGTGACGATCAACGTCGGCACCCCGATCATCGCCATCGACACCGACCCGGACGCCGGACCCTTGGACGACGGTGATTCTGCTGCTCCGGCAACACCGTCGGTGGCCGCAGCCGTTGGCGACGACCCGGACGACAAGGGGTCCAAGATCGGCGAGGTGACGGCCGATGGTCGGATCGCCACGCTGGTCGGCTACATCCCGGCCGCCGGTTCGTCGGCCCGCCGTCCCCGCAAGATCTCCGCAGCCGTCCCGCCGCAGGGTGCTATCGCGGCTTCACAGCTGGCCGCCGGCGGGGACCCGGCACCGGCTGCGCAGGACCTGAAAGATGCTGCCGCGCAGGCCGAACCGGGACATGCGCTGGCAAGCGCTCAGGTATCGCCGGCCATCGCTCCGGCCGACACCAACGGTGCCCGCAGTCAGGTGCCCCTGGCGGCTCCACCGGTGCGCAAGTTGGCCAAGGACCTGGGCGTCGACCTGGCAACGGTCACCGCGTCCCGCGCCGACGGAGTGATCAGCCGTGCTGACGTCGAGTCGGCGGCGACCGCATCTCCCTCCGTCGACGACATCGCCGGGACCGAATCCGTTGCGGCGACTGCGGTCTCGGGTCCGGCCCACGATCCGCAGACCAGGGAGCAGCGGGTCCCGATCAAGGGCGTCCGAAAGATGACGGCGCAGGCGATGGTGTCCAGTGCCTTCAGCGCGCCGCATGTCACCGAGTTCCTCTCGGTCGATGTGACGCCGATGATGGAGCTGCGGGAGCGACTGAAGGCGCGCCGCGAGTTCGCCGGGATCAAGCTGACCCCACTGACCTTCGCGGCTCGCGCGGTCTGCATCGCCGCCAAGCGCACCCCAGAGATCAACTCGCTGTGGGACGAGGCAGCCGGCGAGATCGTCCTCAAGGACTACCTGCACCTGGGGATCGCGGCGGCCACCCCGCGTGGCCTGGTGGTGCCGAACATCCGGGACGCCGACGGCAAGTCGATGCTCAAGTTGGCTCAGGCACTCACTGAGTTGACAGACGTCGCCCGGCAGGGCAAGACGTCGCCGGCCGCCATGACCGGCGGCACCTTCACCATCACCAACGTCGGGGTGCTCGGCGTCGACACCGGCACGCCGATCATCAATCCGGGGGAGTCGGCGATCCTGGCGCTCGGCTCGATCCGGGACATGCCCTGGGTGCACAACGGCGAATTGGCGGTCCGCAAGGTCTGCCAGCTGTCGCTGTCCTTCGACCATCGGGTGATCGACGGCCAGCAGGGATCGGAGTTCCTGGCCGACGTCGGCGCGCTGCTGGCCGATCCGGGCCTGGCGATGGTCTTCTAGCCGCGATGTCCGGCGACCTGAACTCCCGCGACGCCAGCGGGGAACCGGCGGCCGGTGACGACGCGGTGGCGGCGAGCTACGACGCGGTGGCCGACAGCTATGCCGCCGAAGTCGGCAACGAGCTGGCGGGCAAGCCGGTAGATCGCGCGCTCTACGGCTGTTTCGCCGAGTTGGTCGGCGCCGACGCGGTGGTCGGTGACGTCGGTTGCGGTCCCGGCCAGGTGACCGATCACCTGGCCGGCCTGGGACTGCGGCCGGTGGGGGTCGATCCGGCGCCGGGAATGATCGGCGTGGCTCGCCGCCGCTACCCGGGGTTGTCGTTCCGGGTGGGTAGTTTCGCCGACCTGGGGGAGCCGGCGGCCGGCTGGGCCGGCGCGGTGGCGGTCTATTCACTGATCCACGTCGAACCCGACGATCGCGCGGCGGCCTACGCGGAGTTGGCCAGGGTGATCGCGCCGAACGGCTGGCTGCTGCTGGCATTCCATCTCTCGGCGGCCGACCAGCCGGTCGGCAGCGTGCTGCACCTGGACCAATGGTGGGGTCGGCCGATCGATCTGAACTTCCACTACCTGGAGCCGGTCAAGGTCGAGACAGGCTTGGCAGCAGCCGGTTTCAGTGTCATGTCGCGCACCGACCGGCAACCGTGGCCGGACGTCGAGCACCAGAGTCGGCGCTGCTATCTGCTGGCCCGACGGAACATCTGAGGGCTCGTGAAACCTTGTCGAAGGGTTTCGTGGGATCCGCTGCCGACCGAACTCATCACCGCACGTCTGAACCTCGGCGAGTGGCGCGAAGACGACCTCGACGACTACGAAAAGCTGCGGACCCATCGAAGGACGGGCAAGTCTCGACGAGCCGGAACTCGGCTACGAACTGTTGCGGTTCTACCAGGGCAACGGTGATGCGACGGAAGCCGCCCTGGCCACGGTGCAGGCCGCAGCGGCTACCGGCCGTCGTCGACTCTGGACAGTGCGCCCGCGGAACGACGCGTCGTTCGGTGTGCTGGAAAAGGTGGGCTTCGTCCGGACCGATCGGATCACGACGGACGACTTCGGCGAATCGATCTGGTGCAGGTTCGAGCTCTGAGACACCCAGGTGTGGTCAGTCGGCCTGGCCGTACAGGCCGGCCAGCGTCGAACCCTCCGCCCAATGGATGTTCTTGATCGGATTCTTCGGATCGTCCCAGCCCTTGTTGTAGGTGTACGCGCCGCTCTCGTACAGGGCCCAGACGTGCTGGTTGCCATCGGAATTGCCGTAGGCAAGACCTTCGATCATCGACGGCGCCCGGGTGCAGAACGCGGTGCCGTCGGTGAGGTCGCCGGTGTACGAGGTGGGGCGGACCCACACATTGCTGAAGTCGTTCCGGCCGGAGGAGGTGGCGAAGACGAACCTGCTGCCGACCACCGTCATGCCCTGGGTCTTCTTCGGGACCCACCGGTTGCCCCCGGTATAGGCCAGCGAGCCGCTGCTGCGCGGCCGGTACTGCCACATGTGTTGGTGGCTGTTCTCGTCGAAGTCGCCCGTCCACAACGTGCCTCCCTGGGTGCCCAGGAACGAGGCCTTCCCGGCGACGTTCTGGGTGCCCTTGGGCTGGTGGGTGGTCGAGGTGTTCGCCGCTGCCAGCACCGTCCTGACCGTCGAGGCGGACCAGTACCGGACGCCGCCCTCGCCGGAAACATAGACATGGCCACCCACGATGGCGATGCCGCCGGCATGGCTGTTCGGGATCAACATGCGTCCCAGGCTGTCGCCGCGCCGCGGTCCGCTGAGCACCACACCGAAGATCGCACTCGATCCGTCCGGCGTCTTGTTGCCATTGCCGTCGTGGTAGGCCGAGATGAGCAGGAGATCCTCGGACGTCCCGTTCCAGTTGTTCCAGTACGCCAGACCTTGTGGCACGTACCGGCCGTCGAGCAGGCCGGCCGGGATGGCGACGCCGTTGTGGAAGGTGGTGTCATAGGTTTCGCTGGCCGACGGCCCCGGGTACCACGGCGACGAGCCGGCAGTGGTGCGGCAGTTCGCATCCTCCGCGGCAGCCGGCTGTGCCGCAGCGACGGTGACCAGCCCGCTCAACGTCATCATCGCGATAGTCAATGAGATTCTTCGGACTCGTGCCATCGGTACAACACCTTTCATCGAGCCCGTCATCGACGCGCTGCCGTCATCCGAGGACCCGGTGTCCGCGACGCTATCCCGCGCCCGCCGCGATCGCCGGCGAATCAGAAAACGGTCGTGGGGAGACCGCCGATCGAAGGGGTGACAGACCAGCGGTTGCGGCGGCCGGCCGGTCATGACCGCCAGGGCGGGGAGTAGGTGACCGGCCTCGGTGGGATCGTCGAACCCGCCGGGGTCGCGGGTGAGGCGATGATCTGTTCTCGAAGAATGTCGCCGTGGCCGCCGTGACGGGCGAAATCCTCGATCAGGACCAGGTAGATGAACCGCAGGGTGACCTCGCCGGCGCGGGGATGCGTCTTTGTGTCGTCGAGTTCGAAGTCGGCGGCGATCACCCGAGAACGCTCGCTAACGCGCACGAATTCACCGATCACGTCGGCCAGTGTTTCGCCGTCAGCGACAACGAAAGTGCCGGCGTCAGGGGTGGCGTAGCCGTCGCACGCCGATTCCTCCAGGCCGAGCAGGATGCGTTGGAACCAGATGCGCTCGGCGGCGGCGGCGTGTTTGATCAGCCCGATCGGAGTGGTCGGTGAGGCGACCAGGCGCCGTCGTGCGTCGGCGTCGGACAGCTCCTGGGTGGTGTCGATGAGCGCTTGCCGGTTGCGGTCGAGCATGCCCTCCAACATGAGACGTTCGGGTCCGGTGGTGATGAGCGGCACTGGTCGTTCACCTTTCTGAGTGTGAGGGACATGTGACGGATCCGGTTGCCATCGACCGGATCACCGACCTTGCCGGGGTGCGGCCAACTGGAAGCATGACCTTCTGACGACCGCAGCGAGCCGGCCGGCAAAATTCACCAATTCATCCTCTTCGCGCGCACTGAACCTGCACGGCAATGACGACGGGATCGCCCAGCTCACCGAGCTGGAGCAGCAGCTGCAGGCCGCTGCCAGTGACAACCGGATGACCGGAGTACTGGTGGCCGCCGAGCAGGGCGTGTCGATGATCATCAATGGCAATTCCGGCAAGACATCGGCCGGTTCTGTCACCGACGGTGGGTTCCGCGGCTGGACCATGCTCGGCATCGACCCGCGGCACGGCGTGGTCGAGCACACACCGGGGGCACCGGCCAACCGCTGGACTGGCTGCGGGCGGAGACCCATCCGAGTGCGGACGCTGGATGGACATCCGGGTTGGCCGGGGACGGCCGAGCTGACGGTCGTGGTGAACGGGGTGAAGGCGAGCGTAAAGATCCAGGTTCACCGCTGATTCGTAGGTGGCCTACGCTCAGCGAGCCGGACAATCGTCGGCCTGTGATCGGCTTCACCGGACATAAGTGGGCTGGACGGGAACAGAAACGGTACCGTTGACGTCATACCACATGACAGACCCGATCGCCGGCCCAGCAGGGACCACCGGGACGTCATGAAATGAGAAGGACGGACACCATGAGCACCCTCGCGAAGGCCATCCGCAGCCACCGTGAGTCCCACCGCAGCCAGCGCGAACTGACGCGCGCCCTCGAGGGCGCCTCGCCGGCGATGCGTGACGAGCTGCTCGTCATCGCCCAGCGTCAGAACCTGATGCGCTGACCCGACTCCGGCGGTGGTTCGCGCTGCCGAAAATCGGCCCGACCGGATTCGTTCATGAATTCTCAATAAGACCTGTAACGAATCCGGTCGCCGGACCGATAATCAGACTGACCCCGGATCGCTACCGGACCCCGACCTGGTAGCGATCCGGGGTCATTCCACGTTTCACGGCAATACTGCCGGACCTTGATGTTCCGCAGCGGCGTCTCAGCGCCGACCGCGGTAGATCAGGTACTGCTGGCGGCGTCGATCGAAGGCGGCCAGCTCGCTGCGCCAGGCCCCGATCACCTCGTCCGCGGACTTCCCGGCATCGATCTGGCCGCGTAGTCGGGTACTGCCGGTCAGCTTGTCGATCCAGTACGGCCGCACCGGGTCGTAGCTGTCGTAGCGCCAGGCGAACGTCGGATACAGCTGATGCAACGCCACCAGCATCTCCACCGACACCCGGATCGGGTCCAGCCGATCGGGATCGGTGATGTGCACCTGCACGCCGCCGCATACCTCCTTCACGTACTTGCTGAACGTCGGCAGGAAGTACGACTCCCGGAACTCGACCCCTGGCAGGTTTCTGGTCTGCAACATCTCGGCCCACCGGTAGTCGACGTAGGGCGCCCCGATCAGCTCGAACGGCCGGGTGGTGCCGCGGCCCTCCGAGAGGTTGGTGCCCTCGAACATGCAGGTGCCCGCGTACAGCAACGCAGTGTCCGGGGTCGGCATGTTCGGGCTCGGCGTCACCCAGGTCTGGCCGGTGTCGGCGAACTTCATCTCCGGCTTCCAGCCGGTCATCTCCACCACGGTCAGCTTGCGCAGTGTGCCGCCGTTGGTGTCGGACGCCAGGAACTCGCCCCGGCAGTACCGGGCCAGCTCGCCGATCGTCATCCCGTGCGCCTGCACAATGGCCTCGGCGCCGACCCCCGAGGTGTACGGCTCGGTCATCATCGGACCGCGGGCGGTGCCGCCGATCGGGTTGGGCCGATCGAAGATGACCAGTTCGGCCCCGACCGCGCTGGCCGCCTTCATCGCCGTGTACATGGTCCAGATGTAGGTGTAGAAACGGGCGCCGACGTCCTGGATGTCGAACACCACGGTGTCCAGCTTCGCCTCGGTGAACATCCCGGCCAACTTCTCGGTGCTCGCGCCGTAGGCGTCGTAGACCGTCAGTCCGGTGCGTTCGTCGACGAAGGTGCCCTCCGAGCTACCGGCCTGCGCCGTTCCCCGGAAACCGTGCTCGGGTCCGAAGACGCCAACGATGTTCACCTTGCCGGACTCGTGCATCTCGTCGACGATGTTGCGCAGGTTCGCAAGGATGCCGGTCGGGTTGGTCACCACACCGACCTTCTTGCCGGCGAACATCTGCCACTGGTCGTCAGCCGCCCGATCGGCGCCGTTGATCACTGCAGGACCGTGTCCGCCACCGTGCCCACCGCTGTGATCCGGGCTGACCGGTGCCGCCGTGGACACCCCTGCGCCGACGAACGGCGCGGCCATTGCCGTCACTCCGGCAGCGGTGATGAGTTTCCTGCGATTGATGTCGGGCATGCGTCACCTCGTGGTGTCGTCGGTGTTGCTCCTGCGGGCTCATACGGACCCGTATGACCTCACAGAACACTGTGCCCCGCCGGCCGGAGATTGGCTACATGTCGGAGCAACTTTTCGTAGATTATTTACATGCTCAGCCGAACCGGCCGAGCAGCTCGGCGGCCCGGCCGAACTCGGACACCACCTCGGCGGCCGAGCGGGCCACTTCCACCAATCCGGCGGACTGGCCGGCGTAGACCGGGGAGAATCCTGCGTCTCCGGCGGCCTGTGCGGACCGGACCTGATCACCCAGCGCCAGCGCGGCCGGTCCGCCCCGTTCCAGTTCGTCTTCCCGGTCGAGCCAGCGGGCCGTCACCTCGTTCGCCAGCGACCGTCCGCCGTACTCCGGCGGCCAGCCGAGGCCGAGCGCGAGATCGAACACCCGGGAGTAGACGGTGTCGCCGGTACCGGCCTCCAGCACCGCATGCCGGGATTCGGCCGGGGTGTCGGCCTCCGGGCAGGTCATGAAGGCGGTGCCGATCCAGCCGCCCTCGGCGCCGGCCGCCAGCACCGCAGCCAGGCCGCGCCGGTTGCCGATGCCGCCGGCGGCCAATACCGGAGTGTCCAGTACCTCCAGGATCTCCTGCAACAGCGGGAGAGTGGCGATCTCGTTGCGTCCGTGGCCGCCGCCCTCGCCGCCCCTGGCCACGATCAGGTCCACCCCGACGCCGTCCGCGGCCAACGCCTCGTCGAGGTTGCCGGCCTGGGTAGCCACCACGATGCCCGCATCGTGCAGCGGCGCAACATGTTCGGTGACATCACCGAAGCTGATCGAGACCAATGCCGGCCGGGCGGCGATCACCTGGGCCAGCACTGGATCGTCCTGCTCGATGCCCCAGCCGATCAGGCCGATCCCGTAGCCGCGGCCGGACGCCGCCGCCACCTCGATCTGCTCGGCCAGCCAGCGCGGGTCGGAAGCTGGTCGGACTCCGATCATCCCGAGTCCGCCGGCCCGGCTGACGGCGGCGGCCAGTGCTCCGCCGGACACCCCGGCCATCGGCGCCGAGACAACGGGAACGGACAGCCCGAACTGGTCGGTGAGCCAGGTGCGCATGGTCGAGATTGTGCTCCCGGTAGGTTGGCTCTCTGTGAACCGGCTCGGCGTTGACATCGGTGGTACCAAGATCGCTGCCGGCGTGGTGGACGACGCCGGACGGGTGCTGGCCCGCTTCCGTCGGGACACCCCACGGACCGGCATTGGCCCCGACGTGATGACGGCCGTGGTCGAGCTGATCGCCGAGATCAGGTCCGAGCACCGGATCACCGCGATCGGGTTGGGCGCCAAGGGCGTGATCGACACCGTCAACGGGGTGGTGCTGCAGGACGGCGACACTCTGCCCGGCTGGGGCGCCACCGACGTGGCCGGCCCGGTACGCACCGCAACCGGATTGCCGGTGGCGGTTGACAACGATGTCAGGGTGACGGCGTTGGGTGAGGCGCTGCGCGGCGCCGGTGCCGGACTCGACCGGCTGCTGGTCGCGTCGGTCGGCACCGGGGTGGGCGGCGGGCTGGTGTTCGGCGGCCGGATCGTCCGCGGGTCGCACGGCACCACCGGCGAGATCGCTCACCTGTTGGTGCCCGGTCCGGGCGCGCTGGCCTGTGGCTGCGGCCGGTTCGACCACTTGGAGGCGGTCTCGGCCGGCCCGGCGATCGCCGCCGAGTACAACCGGCGGACCGGCACGGCCGGCGTGCGACTGCCGGAGGTCGCGGAGCGGATGCGGGCCGGCGACGTGGTCGCCGCAGCCACCATCGGTGACGCCGGTCGGGTGCTGGGCGGCGCCTTGGCCGGGCTGGCCACCGCAGTGGACGTGGACGGCGTGGTGATCGGCGGCGGGGTGGCGCAGATCGGTCCCGAGTTCTTCGAACCGGCCAGGACGATGTTCGCCGAATCGGTGCTCGAGCCGTTGCGAGAAATCCCGGTCCGGCCGGCGGCACTGGGCACTGACGCGCCGCTGGTGGGCGCCGCGGAACTAGTCCGCCACTACCACGTCAGCTAGCGGATTTGCTCGCGACGCGCCGGACGGGTTGTATCTCCAGTTGTGAACCTTCCCACGCGTCCCGCTGGTCCCAGGCTCGTCCGGGTCCGACGGGTGTTCGGCGTCCTACTCGCCGGCGTTCCGTTGTTCATCGGGCTCCCCGCGGCCCAGGCAATTCCGTCCCGATCGATGGACGTCGTCGAACGGGTCGTCGGCGGTCTCGATCCAACGCTCGCCGATGTGCGGTTGGCTGGGCTTTCGGTGGCCGGCGCTACTGGGTTCGGCACAGCGGCCGGGGTGACGATGTTCCGGTCGAGGGAGGGTCTGTTGCGGGTGTTCTCCATCAGGTCGGACGGCCAGATCTTCCAGCAGAGCAGGGGAAGCGGATGGACCGTGCAGGAGTTGTTCGGCGGTCCGTTCCGGGGCGCTCCCGGCGTTGCTTATCGGCCCGCGGACCATCGTTTCGATCTGTTCGCGGTGACCAGGGACGGCCGGCTGCTGCAGCGGGCCTACGCCGACGGCCGGTGGACGAACTGGGCCGCGGGCGGTCCGACCGGATTCGTCGGTCAGCTGGCAGCCAACTGGGATCGAACCGGTCGGCTCCACCTGTTCGGAATCGGCGCCGGTAGCACCATCGTGCACAGCGTGTACACCGCGGGGCATGGCTGGACCAGGACCGAGGTGGTCGGCGGTCCGGTGCGCGGCAACGTATCGGTGGTCTACAACTCGAGCACCTCCCGGTTCGATCTGTTCGCGGTCGGCACCGACCGGCGGATCCACCAACGAACAGCGCAGAACGGCAGTTGGACCGATTGGCATCCGATCTCGGGCAACAGCTTCAACGCGGGTGTCGCGGCGGTCCGGATCGATGGCGGAGCGTGGCGGGTGGTCGGCGTCGGCGGCAACAGGCGGCTCTATCAGCTCTCCTACTCCGGCCGGTGGTCGGCGCCGGCCGATCTGGGCGGCGGGGTGATCGGCAATCCCGGCGCAGTCTGGACGGGCAGCTATCTCCGGTACGTGGTGATCGGCACGGACGGCAAACTCTATGAACGGGCCGTACCTGGTGGCGGTTGGACCACGGTGGTGCCGACACCGCCGACGCCGGACCGAGTGGGACTCGCCAAGACCTTGGTATCCCGTTGGGGAGGCCGACTCACCGGACTACCCGGCGTGCTGTCCGACCTGCAGGCGACTGCCGCCGGTCGGGCGATCCGCAACTCCAGCAGCTGCAACAACACCGTCTACCTGGACGCCCGGATGTTGACCACCGTGGTTGCCGCCACCAACCGCTACCGGGTCTACGTCAACAACATGGTGACCGGACACAGCTGCGGATCCGGCTATCACCCGAAGGGGAAGGCCGTCGACTTCAATACGATCATCGATCCGGCCACCGGTCACAGCACCAACTGGCATTCCGGCCAGAGCGGCGACGACATCACCGTGGACGTGCAGTTCCTGACCTACGTCGCCGCTGCGGTGCCCAGCGGCGGCGGCGCCGGCCAGCGCTACTGCGCCGGCCGGTCCGGCGCCCGATTGCCGGGCGGAATGGCGTTCTTCGACGACTTCTGCAACCACCAGCACCTGGACAGCAGGCCCTGACCCCGATCGCGGCAGCTGCCGACGACTCACCCCTCGTTCCAGACCTGGCCGGCGATCTCGCGAGCCACCCTCAGAACGCCGACTCCGGCACCTGCATCAGCGAGGAGTCGGCGGCCGCGACCACCGCTCGCCTGGCGGTGATCTCCGGCAGCACGTTGCGGGCGAACCAGCTCGCCACCGCCGGCTTACCGAGGTAGAAGTCCCGGTCGGCGTCCGACATCGGTGCGCCGTCGGTGCGGCTGCCGTCCAAAGCCTGCTGGGCGACGAAAGCCTGCCGCAGCAACAGGTATCCGATCAGTAGATCGCCGACGCTCATCAGCAGCGACACCGCGTGCTCGCCGACCTTGTACAGACTGCTCGGTTCGGTGGCCGAGGTCATGGTGTAGCCGATCAGCGCACCAGCCATCGCCTGCACGTCGGTGAGACTTGTTGCCAACAGGGCGATCTCGTTCTTCAGTCGGCCGTCACTGGCCGCCGATCCGGACTGCTCCAGAAAGGAGGTGATCTGCTCGGCGACCACACCGAGGGCGATGCCGTTGTCCTTGACGATCTTGCGGAAGAAGAAGTCCTGGGCCTGGATCGCGGTGGTGCCCTCATACAGGGAGTCGATCTTGGCGTCTCGCAGGTACTGCTCGATCGGGTAGTCCTGGGTGTAGCCGGATCCGCCGAAGGTCTGCAGCGACAGCGCGAGATTCTCGTAGGCCCGTTCGGATCCGACACCCTTGACGATCGGCAGCAACAGGTCGTTCACCTTCTTGGCGGTGGCCACGGCTTCGGGCCCACCCTCGCCGGTGACGATCAGTTCCTGCTGCTCGGCGGCATAGAAGTACACCGCTCGCAGCCCCTCGGCATAAGCCTTCTGCCGCATCAGGATCCGCCGCACATCGGGGTGATGGATGATTGTCACTCGGGGTGCTGCCTTGTCCGCGTTGCGGATCAGATCGGCGCCTTGCACCCGCTGCTTGGCGTAGTCCAGCGCGTTCAGGTAGCCGGTCGACAACGTGGCGATCGCCTTGGTACCGACCATCATCCGGGCGTACTGGATCACCTGGAACATCTGCGCAATGCCGTCGTGCACCTCGCCGACCAGAGTGCCGACCGCCGGCACGTCGTGCAGGCCGAACGACAGCTCGCAGGTGGTGGAGACCTTCAGACCCATCTTGTGTTCCAGTCCGGTGACGAAGGCGCCGTTGCGCTCACCGAGTTCACCGGTGCCCAGATCGACATGGAACTTCGACACCGCGAACAGGCTCAGCCCCTTGGTGCCCGGCCGTAGCTCGACGCCGTCACCCTCGGGGCGGGCCAGTACCAGGTGGACGATGTTGTCGGTCAGATCGTGTTCGGCCGAGGTGATGAACCGCTTGACCCCCTCGATGTGCCAACTGCCGTCGGACTGCCGGCTCGCCTTGGTGCGGCCGGCACCGACATCGGAGCCGGCATCCGGCTCGGTGAGCACCATGGTGGAGCCCCACTGCCGATCGATCATCAAGGCGGCCAGCTTCTGCTGATCCTTGGTGCCCAGGGCATGCAGCATGGCGGCGAAGTTCGGGCCGCCGGAGTACATGAACAGGGCCGGGTTGGCGCCCAGCACGAGTTCGGCGGCCGCCCAGCGCAGCGACGGCGAGGCGCCGTAGCCGCCGAGTTCGTCGGGCAGTTCCAGCCGCCACCACTCGCCGTCCATGAAGGCTCGGTAAGAGGCCTTGAACGACTCCGGCACGGTCACGCGGTGGGTCTGCGGGTCGAACACCGGCGGGTGCCGGTCACCGTCGACGAACGACGCGGCGATCGGGCCGGTGGCCAGCGCAGCCAGCTCGGCCAATACCCCGCGGGCGGTGGCCGGATCCATCTGGGCGAATGGTCCGGTGCCCAGCCGGCTGCCCGCCGCGAACACCTCGAAGAGGTTGAACTCCAGGTCCCGAACGTTCGGGCGGTAGTGGCTCACCGGAATCCTCCATAAGTTACTGACGAGTAGATCCAGGTTATTACTGGTCAGTAACCTTCGCAACCACGGCCGGATCGGGTGTAATGCGTAAAGGACCCGACGAGCAGAGGAGGGCACGTGCGCTTCGAGCAGTTCCTGGCCACCGAGCTGACCTCGCTCGGCCGGTTCGCCGCCGTGCTCACCGGCGATCGTCAGCTGGCGCACGACGTGCTCACCGATGCCTTGATGCTGGCGTCGGCGCGCTGGTCCCGGATCGCCGACATGGACCATCCGACGGCCTACGTCCGGCGGATCGTGGTCACCACCTTCCTGACCGACCGTCGCCGGGTGGCCCGGCGTCGGACTGATCCGACCGACGATGCCGCGCTGCTGGATGTGGCCTGTCCCGATGTGGCCGGCCGGGTGGACGATCGTGACCAGATCCACCGGATGCTGGAGCAACTGCCGGATCGGCAACGGGCGGCCGTGGTCCTGCGGTACTACCTCGGGCTGGATGACGTGGCGATCGGCTCCGAGTTGGGCGCCAGCGTCGGCGCCGTCCGCACGCTGATCTCCCGGGCGTTGTCCGGCCTGCGATCCTCGGCCACCCTGACCGGGTTGTCGGCGGGTGAACGCTGATGCACGACGACGAGCTGCGGCGGGCGCTTCGCGACGACGAACGACTGGTCCCCGATCTGTCGGAGATCCGCCGCCGGGTGCTCGATGTCCGGCACGCCCGGCGGACCCGGAACCGCTGGTGGGCAACCGGTCTGATGGCCGCCTGCGTGGTGGTGGTCAGTACCGCGATCACCATGGCCGCGGTCCGGGTCGAGGATCCTCGGGGGTCCGCCACCGGCGGTTACACCGATGCCGCCAGCGCCGCGGCCGAGTCGTCCGCGGCGGCAGCGGTCCAGCGGGCGGCCGGCGCACGGTCCCAGCAGTCGGGCCAGCAGCAGGGCCAGGTGATCGGCACCGGATCTACCCGGCCGGTCGGCTCCGGCGGATCGATCGCTGACCGGAGCGATCCGGCGTCGATCACCCCGGAGGTGACCGACATTAGTAGCGGACCGGAAGTGCCTGCGGTGCCGGCCGTTTTCTCCGGGTTGGATGCCGAGCGGGCGACCGCTCACTGTTACGGCCAGATCATGGCCTGGCCGGCGACCGATCACGGTTTGGTGGACCCGGTGGCCCTGCGCGGGGCGGTCAACGAGTGCTCGGTGGGGCTGGGCAACGGGCCGACTGTGCAGGCCAGCTACGCTCTGGTCCCGCTGTCGTCGGTGGTCCACGGCACATCGTTGTTCCCGCGAGGCCTGGATGCCTCCTACGATTTGGACCAGCCGGTGCTGGTGGTCCGATTGGACGGCAGCTTCACCGATCTGGCCGACGGTCGGTCGGTGCCGACGGCCGTGCAGATTTACCTGACCGCGAACAACAAATGGTGGTTCGGCATCCAGGCGCGCAATCCGACCGACCTGGCCTCCTTCGGCGCTCCGGTCAACACGCTGTACTGACGATGACGGCCGCCCACCTGGCCCTCGTTCCGTTGCCGGGTGAGGGCGGCGCCGACCGATGGCAGGTCGCGCCGCTGGCCGAGGACGGCGCGCCCATCGGGCCACCGACCACGGTGTCGACGAGCGGCCTGTCCACGCTGGAGGCCGATCGACCGCGTTGGCTGCTGGACTCGACGGCGCGCAGCTATCCGGTGCTGCTGGCCGCCGGCGTCAGCATCGAGCGTTGCCACGACGTCACCCTGACCGAACGCATCCTGCTGGGTCGGGTCGCCCGGTTCGGTCAACCGGTGTCGGCGGCAGCGGTGTACGCCAGGGCCCGCGGGCTGCCGGTGCCGGCCGATCCACCACCGGACACCGGCGGTGGCCAGCCGGGCCTGTTCGACCCCAGAGCCACCGCGCCGACCGGGCTGGATCCGATCGAGACGCTGGCCGTCGCCTGGTCCGACCAGCGCGCCAGAATAGGCGCCGACAACGCGCTGAAGCTGTTGGTGGCGGCGGAGTCCGCCTCCGGGCTGGCCGCGGTCGAGATGGGCTTCAACGGCCTGCCGTGGGATGTCCAGGAGCATCATCGGCTGCTGACCGACCTGCTCGGCCCGCGGCCGCCGGCCGGCAGCAGGCCGGCCACGTTGGCGGCGCTGGCGGACCGGATCTCCGCGGCCTTCGGGTTCGGCGTCAACCCCGATTCGGTGACGGACCTGCGGACAGCGTTCCGGCGGGCAGGGTTCGACATCGAGAGCACCCGGAGCTGGGTACTCAAGGGTGTCGATCACCCGGCTGTCGCCGCGGTCATCGAGTACAAGGAACTCGCGCGGCTGTACACCGCGAACGGCTGGAACTGGATCGACGACTGGGTCACCGGCGGGCGGCTGCACTCGGAGTTCATTCCCGGCGGTGTGGTGTCCGGCCGCTGGGCGACCAGGGGCGGCGGCGGACTGCAGATCCCGCGGGCCGTCCGCGGCGCTGCCAGGGCCCGGCCCGGTCACCGCCTGGTGGTCGCCGACGCCGCCCAACTGGAGCCCCGAGTGCTGGCAGCGGTGTCCGGGGATACTGCGCTGCAACAGATCTCGGCGGAGGGGGACCTCTACGACGCGCTCGCGGCCGACGGCTTCGGCGGTAACCGCGGGCAGGCCAAACTGGCCATGTTGGGTGCCATGTACGGCCAGACGTCCGGCGAGGCCGGCCGGCTGCTGGTCACTCTGCGATCCAAGTACCCGGCAGCGATGGGCTGGGTGGAAAGCGCAGCACGGCGCGGTGAGGCCGGTGGCGTCGTGCGATCCGTGCTGGGCCGGACCAGCCCGCCGCCGAGCGAGGCCTGGCGACTGGTGGTGGCCGGTGGTGCCGGCAACCCGGACGGTGCCGGTACGGACGGTGCCGGCGGCGTGGATGGTGGATCGGAGGGCGCCGGCGATTCAGCGGGCGGCAGCGGCCCGACGGGTGACCGCAGGGCCAGGGAGTACGCCCGATCGTGGGGACGGTTCACCCGGAACTTCGTGATCCAGGCGTCGGCTGCCGATTGGGCGTCGGTCTGGTTGTCCTGTCTGCGGCGGGAGCTGCGGGCGGTCCCCGGGGCCGAACTGGTCTTTTTCCAACACGACGAGTTGGTGGTGCACACCCCGACGGACACTGCCGAGCTGGTGGCCGATCTGGCCCGACGTACCGCCGACCTGGCGGGGGAGCTGGTATTCCCAGGATCGGCGGTGTCCACCCCGGTCCGGCCGATGATCGTCGGCAGCTATGCCGAGGCGAAGTGAGATCATGCCTGGGTGCAATCAGAACGCAGTCGAGTGCCGCTCGGTCGGGCCGGCTGGTCGCGGGCAGCTGTGGCGTTGGCCAGTGCCCTGCTGCTGGTCTCCTGCACCGCCGGTCCGCTGCCGCTGCCGCAGCCATCGACCGTCGGCAGTTCGTCACCGTCACCGGCTACCACCAGCGGACCGTCGGCCACCGTCGCGCCGCCCACCACCGTGCAGACATCTGTGCTGCCGACGGTCGGCGGTCCGACCGTCACAGCACCGCGGGATGTGCCGGCCGTCGTCCGCTTGAGCTGGTTGGGTAAGCGGCCTGAGCTGCCTGGTGTGACGATCGCGGTGCCCGGTGGATCGCGGTGGCAGGGAACGGTTCCCGGTGAGTATGCAATTCTCAGCGGTCGGGCCTACCGGTGGTTCGGTGCCGACGGCAGCGCCGTTGCCTGTGCCGCGGCCGGTGCCTGTATCGGGTTCGACGATGCCGGCTACCAGGCTGTGGTCAAGGACGGCTCCACCCGGCTGGTCTACCGTCCGGACGGCCAACCGGTCGGCAGATTCACCGCGGATGGTCGAGCGATCGCCGGTGCCACTCTGCCACCATTGGCCCAGCAGCTCAGTGGAACCGGGCTGGATCTGTCAGCCTTGGTCGACGCCGCCAGCCGGCCGGTGCCATTCGCTGGCGGCATCACCGGAGATCCGCATGTGTTGACCGTCGGCGGATTGCGCTACAGCACCCAGCAGACCGGTCAGTATCAGGCCAGGTTCGGCGATCCGAACCGGACGGTGCAGGTCCGGATGGAGCCGTTGCCTCATCAGCCGAACGTGTCGGTGGTGACGGCGGTGGCGATCCAGGCGCACGGTTCGGTGCTGGAGTACACCGCTCCCGGCGCGGTGACGCTGGACCGGCTGGTGCTGCCGGCCCCCCGGCCGTTCGAGAAGCGCTCGATCGATGGCGGCCCGGAGATCGGTCTGTGGGCATCGGACGACCTCGGTACCTCGCACGCCGCCATGCTCTGGTCCGATGGGTCGTCGGTGGTGATGGCGGCCAATCCCGATCTCGGGATGACCGTGGTGATCAACGCACCGCCGGTGGCCGGCGTCGGCGGACTGTTCGGCGTCGGAAGTGTGCAGCCCAGCACCGACCTGCAGGATCGCAAAGGCGCCTCGCCGGATCCGGACACGGTGGTCAGCGACTGGCTGGTGCGGCCGAGCGAGCGGCTGTTCAACGAAAATGTCGAGCCCAGCACCAATTTCCCGGCGGCGCAGGCGAGTGTGCCGGCTGCTGCCATGCCCTTCGCCGAGGAGGCGTGCCGGCGGGCCGGCCTGACGGGTGCCGATGATCTTGCGGCCTGCGAGTTCGACGTCGGCCTGACCGGTGACGACGGCTTTGCCAGCGGTCACGCCGCGATGGAGCGGCCGGCGAACCGCCGGGTGTCCGCGGAACTGGCCGCTCGCTGGCCGGCGCTGGTGCTGGGCACCCTGCAGGGCGCCCAGCCGGTCCCGGACATCGTCGACATTCGGGTGGCTGCCGGCGAGCAACGGCTCTACACCGTGCCGGTGCGCAGCCGTGGTGCGGTGACGCTCGAATTCGTCTCCGGTTGCCCGGACGACGAGCCGGAGCATCCGGCGGCGGACGTGCCGGCGCTCCGGCTTTTCGACGCGGCCGGCCGGCCGGTCGCCGATCGGGTTCCGGCCTGCGGCAAACACGACACCCCGGCCCTGGATCCCGGCAGCTATCTGTTGGTGATCGGTGGCCCGACGTCCGGAGCCGCCCGGGACGTCCGGCTGCAGGTGCGGGCGCCGTAGACCTGGTCGCAGCCTGGTCGCAGCCTGGTCGCAGCCTGGCCACCGGGTGTCGCCGGCGGCCGGGACAGCCGATCGTCGTCGATGTGCCGGGGCCGTGGCATCCATCGAGTCGACCACGCGGCGGCTTCCCTAGGCTGAGCCGATGACCTCCCGTTCCCGCTCCGCTGACGCGGGCGGAGGACCAGGTCTCGCGGCCGTCATCGGCGTGGTCGCGGTCGGCGGGGTTCTCGGGAGTCTGGCCCGCTACGGGATCGGTCAGGCCTGGTCCTCCCCGTGGGGCATCGTCACCATCAACATCGTCGGGTCGTTGGCGCTGGGGCTGCTGATGGGGGCCCTGCAGGGGACCGGCCGGCACCCGTTGATCCGCCCGTTCATCGGGATCGGGGTGCTCGGCGGGTTTACCACCTTCTCCACCGCGATGGTGGATCTGCGCGCCGAACTGCAGCACGGGCATGGGGTGACGGTGCTGGGGCTGCTGTTGGTGACCGTGTCCGGGTCGGTGCTGGCTGCCGGCGCCGGCTGGCGGTGGGCCGGCCGGATCTCCTCGCACCGACCGGGTACCGCCCGATGACGATGCTCTGGGTGGCGCTGGGCGCCGCGGTCGGTGCGCCATTGCGGTTCCTGGTGAGTCGACAGTTGGATCGGGGCCGCAGTCGAGCGTCCCGGGCGATACCACTGGGCACCCTGGTGGTCAACGTCGCCGGGTCGTTCGTCCTGGGCTGGGTGGTGAGCAGCGAATCCGGACCGACGATGGCTGCCCTGCTCGGGACCGGATTCTGCGGAGCGCTCACCACCTACTCGACGTTCAGCTACGAGAACTGGCAGCTGATCGAAGCCGGCGCCGGCCTGCGGGCGGCCCTGAATATTGCTGCCAACCTGCTGGTGGGATTCGGCGCGGCCGCGCTGGGGTGGGCGGCCGGCAGTTGAGATGCCCAGCCGCGTCGACCGCGGACGAGATGGTTCGGCCACCCTCCCGTGCGGTCACCCGGGCAGCAGCAGGGTCAGTCCGAGCCACCGGGCCAGGTCCTCGATCTCCCGATCGACGGCGGCGGCCATCGCGGTACTGAAGGTCACGTCCCGATGGATCGCGGCGACCCGGAGCACCCCCGCCTTGCGATCGGCGGTCGCGTCCAGCTTGCCGACCAGGGCGTCGCCGTACAGGATCGGCAGCGCGAAGTAGCCGAATCGCCGCTTCCCCGCCGGCTTGTACATCTCCAACTGGTAGTCGAACTCGAACAGATCCACCATTCGGGCCCGGTCGAACACCAGCCGATCCAGCGGAGACAACAGCGCCGCCCGCCCCGAGAAGGACCGGCCCAGTTGGTCGGGATCGACCCGCCAGCTGCCCTTGACACCCTCGATGATGGCCGGCTCGCCGGCCTCGCCGACGTCCAATGGTTCGACCGGGCACTCCGGGCCACCGGAGCGAGCGATACCCAGCGCTGCCAGCCGCCGCGCGTTGCGGATCCGCGCGGCGTCATCGGCGGGGACCACCGGATCGTCCGGGTACACCTGGGAAGCCAAGTCCCACAACGGATCCCGACCGCGGCGGCCGGCCACGGCGACCTCCCCGCGGCGCGCCATCAGCTCCAGCAACTGCCGCACATTCCGATTGTTGTTCCAGCCGCTGGACACCCAGGGAACGGCGCAGGTGTCCGGAAGCTGGCGAGAGGTCAGCGGTCCGCCGGTCTCGAGCCGGGAGAGGATGTCGATCCGACACTCATCGTTGGCCGCCACCCAGTCGCGGTTGGATTTCCTCCAGTCCGGAACTTCGCCGCGGCCGGGCCAGTCGGCCATGTCGGCGCGATAGAGCACCATGTCGTCCCGCGGCCGGATCATCCCCTGCAACTCGACCAGCGTGCCGTTCTCCAGCAGCCGGGCCAACTCGGCCGGCGAGTACGACGAGCCGAGCCTGCTCCAGGCGATCAGATCGGCATTCGGGGCGACCGCAGCGGTCTGATCGAACTGCAGCATCGTCAGGTGCCCCACCACTTCGAGCAGGTCGGTCGGCCGATCGCGGTCCAGCAGCTGCGCCCGCACCGCTATCCGCCGCGCCTCCCGGCGGGAGAGTTGGTGAGCTTCCACAGCACCCTTCCTGCGCGATATCTGTTCGAGGTGCGTGCGCCGGCGGACGCATCCCAGCGGTCTGTCGAGCCAACACCCAGTTCGGTGGATCCCAACCTAACGGACGGGTGGGTGTCCGCCCCGATTCCCGATGATCATGGTGTGCTGCACGCATTCTGATTGTTTCCTGTCCGGTTTGTCGTGCAGGGCGCGATGATCATCGAGAATGCGGGTGGACGGTGAGCTGCGGCTGTCGATGATGAACCGATCCACCCAGGCGCAGGATCTCCGTCGCGATCCGCGGATCCTGGTGCACAGCATCACTACCGGCCCGGCGGGTGCCGACGAGATCAAGCTCCGGGGCCGGGCGAACGAGAATCGGCGCGGACCTGAGGTCCGCGCCGATTCTCTGTCCTTGCGATGGTGCTTCCTGCAATGACTTCGCTTGCGGTGCAACGTTACTGCGGTGGTGCGTGATGCTCCCGAAGTGCTGCGAGATCAGCTGGCCGGCGGCGAGAGAACGCTGTCGATCAGGTAGACGGTCGCGTTGGCGGTCTTGACTCCACCACAGATGACGGTGGCGTCGCCGACCTTCAGGTTGTCGCCGGAGCCGGTGACGGTGACGTCCCCGCCCTGCACGGTCTTGTGGGTGCCGACGATCTTGTCGGGTGCGATCTGGCCGGCGATCACGTGGTAGGTCAGGATGCTGGTGAGCAGATCCTTGTCGGTCTTCAGCTTGCCCATGGTGGCAGCGTCGACCTTCGCGAACGCGGTGTCGACCGGTGCGAAGACGGTGAACTCGCCACCATCAAGGGTGTCGACCAGGTTCACATCGGGGTTCACCTTGCCAGACACGGCCGCGACCAGGGTCTTGAGCAGCGGGTTCGCGGTGGCGGCTTCGGCGACCTTCGCCTGAGCCATGCCGCCGACCGAGCCGGCTCCGCTCGGGTTTGCCTTGGCGTAGTCGGCGCAACCGGCGCCGACCAGGTTGGCGGCCGGATCACCGGAGCCGGAAGACATCTCGCCGGAGGACATCTCGCCGGAGGTCATCTCGCCGGAGGACATTTCGCCGGAGGACATTTCGCCGCCGGAGGTCATCTCGCCGGAGGACATTTCGCCCGAGGACATTTCGCCGCCGGAGGTCATCTGGCTGGTGGCGGCATCGCTGCTGCCTGGTGTGGCGGCCGGGGTGTCGGAGCCGCAAGCAGCCGTCAGGAAGACGGCGACTCCCAGAACCGAGGCCGTGGCCAGTTTCTTGACGTTCATGATGGTGACGACTCCCTTGTGTCTGGCCGACCTGCGGCACCCGGTGTGCAAACTGTCTGCACGGGACCAACAATCAGCTCATGGGTCCCGCACCCGGTGGGTGTCGGTGACTTCAAAAGGTGTTCGGAGCGACAACTTGACCGGATGGGTCACTACTCGGTAACGGTCGAACGGGGGGATATGACTCGGTCAGCCGACCGTCACCTGGCGGGAGTGCCACCCAGATGAACCATTGGGGATGGGCTGAGCCCGTTCCTCGGTCTGTACCTGGCCGGTGCTGTCGGTCGCTCGTACCCGCAGCGTGCGCAGGCCGGGATCGGTGGCGTTCCACTGGTACTTCCACTGCACCCAGCTATCGGTGGACAACGGCGTGGACAGCTCTGCCGGCTCCCATGGTCCGCTGTCGACCTGCACCTCGACCTTGGCGATACCGCGGTGCTGGGCCCAAGCCATTCCGCCGACCATGTTCTGGCCGGTCTTCAGCTGGGCGAATGCGCCGGGAGTGTCGATCCGGGAGGCCGTCTTGATCGGTCCGTGGTCGGCCCAGCCGCGCGCCGTCCAGTAGGCGACCACGTCGGAGAACTTGGTCAGCTCCATCGAGACGATCCACTTGGTGGCCGAGACGAAGCCGTACAGGCCCGGAACCACCATCCGGACCGGGAAACCGTGCTCGATCGGCAGCGCTTCGCCGTTCATCCCGACCGCGAGAATGGCGTCCCGACCGTCGGTCAGCGCCTCCAACGGTGCCGACAGGGTGAAGCCGTTGACGTCGGTGCACAACACGCAGTCGGCGCCCGCCGTCGGTCCCGCTTCGGCCAGCAGGGTGTCGATCCTGGTGCCGAGCCAGATCGCGTTGCCGGCCAAGCCGCCGCCGACCTCGTTCGACACACAGGTCAGGGTGATCGGCCGCTCGATCTGCGGGCGGGCCAGCAGTTGCTGGAAGTTCACCGACATCGGCCGCGACACCATTCCGGTGATCTCCAATGACCATTCCTCGGCCGTCACCTCCGGCGGGTTGAACGAGGTGTCGATCCGGTAGAAACCCTGATTTGCCGTCACCAGCGGGGTCTGGCCGGGGATCGCCGCGTCGGCGCCGGCCGGCAATACGTAGCGCTTGTCCGGGGTCGGCAACACCACAGCGGCCCGGCTGGCCCTGGCCGAGGCTCCGGTCGGGATGAAGCGGGCAGCAGCTCCGGCGACCACGGCCGCCGCGCCGGCCAGACCGACCCGGCGGAAGAAGCTACGGCGCCCGACCGCGGTGCGGCCGGACACCGGCTCCCCGTCCGGAATGTCATCTGCGCCGGTGTCGGGACCGGTGCCCGGAGCGGTCTTGATGAGCTCGGCGCCGTCGGCGCCGTCAGTGTCGTCAGTGATGGTCAGCGAGTCGGGTGCCGGTAGCACGGCCGGCCCGGTCGCGACGTTCGGTGCGTACAGGTAACGGATGGCGGTCACGCCGACAGCGGTGCCGATCACCAGCGGCAGCAGGTCGAGCACGCCGGAGTTGGTGCGGGTCAGGATCGCGATCGCGGCCACCACTGCCAGCACGACCATCAGCCCGACGGCAATCCCTCGGTGCCGCCGGGCGATCAGGCCGAGAATCAGTGCCGCCACCGCGATGGTGGCGAACATGCCGGCACCCAGTGCCAGCTTGTCGTTGGTTCCGAACTGGGTGATGGCCCAGTGCTTGAGCCATTCCGGGGTGAGCGTGATGAACGTGTTGGCCAACGACTGCACCGGTGACGACGCGGCCGACAGGATGCGGGTCCAGATGCCCAGTGCTGCCAGCAGTTCGGTGCTGGCGAAGGCGAGTGCCACCGCCACCAGGCCGCCCAGCGGTGCCCACCACCGGGAGATGGTCCAGCGCGCCGGCTGGCTTTCAGCCTGCGGGCGGTCGGTTACGCTGGTTCCACTCATGGACGCAGTTCGTCACCGACCGGCCCACGGATGGGTGAGCGGCTTCGGAGCGCGGATCGGTATAGTCGCGCGTACGCCACCCTCAGGTGACGTGCTGCGGGTGTAGTTCAGTGGCAGAACTTCAGCTTCCCAAGCTGATAGCGCGGGTTCGATTCCCGTCACCCGCTCTGGCTAGGCTGCTGTTCATGCTGCTGTCCGACCGCGACCTCAAGGCCGAGATCGATGCCGGGACCCTGGTCCTGGATCCGTTCGACGAGACCCTCATCCAGCCGTCCAGTATCGATGTCCGGCTGGATCGACTGTTCCGGGTCTTCAACAACTCGAAGTACACCCACATCGACCCGGCCACCCAGCAGGACGAACTGACCAGCCTGGTGGAGACCGACGGTGACGAGCCGTTCGTGCTGCATCCGGGCGAGTTCGTGTTGGGCTCGACGTTCGAGGCGGTCACCCTGCCGGACCATCTGGCCGGGCGACTGGAAGGCAAGTCGTCCCTGGGCCGGCTCGGCCTGCTCACCCATTCGACCGCCGGGTTCATCGATCCGGGTTTCTCCGGGCACATCACCCTGGAACTGTCGAACGTGGCGAACCTGCCGATCACCCTCTGGCCAGGCATGAAGATCGGTCAGCTGTGCCTGTTCCGGCTCACCTCGCCGGCCGAGCACCCGTACGGATCGGCGGTCTACGGATCCCGCTATCAGGGGCAGCGCGGGCCGACGCCGTCCAAGGCGTATCTGAACTTCCGCCGCGACTCCACCGCTCGCCAGAGTTAGCCGGTGGCGGCCGGCACCAGTGAACTGGCCCGGATATGCAGGGTGGTGGACAGCACCACTTCGCGGCCGTCGCCGGTGTGTCCGCTGATCCGGCTGAGCAACATCCGGGCGGTTTCGGCGCCGACGTCGTAGGTCGGCTGGCCGACGGTGGTCAGCGGCGGGCGCAGCAACGGCGCCCAGGACATGTCGTCGAAGCCGACGATGGCGATGTCGCGGGGGACGACCAGCCCGGCATCCGCGATCGCCTCCAATGCACCCAACGTCATCAGGTTGTTGGCGACGAACACCGCATCCGGTGGTCTCGGCAGCCGCAACAGCTGCTGCATGGCGATCAGCCCGGATTCCTCGTGGAAATCGCCGTACCGGATCAGATCCTGATCGACCGTGATGCCGTGGGCGGCCAGTCCGGCCCGGTAACCGGCCAGCCGGTCCTCACCGGTGGACACCTCGATGGGGCCGCTGACGCAGCCGATCCGGCGAAACCCGCTCTGCCACAGGTGTTCGACCGCCGCAGCGGCGCCGCCGGCATTGTCGATCAACACCCGGTCGATGGCCGGGTCGATCAGTCGCCGGTCGACCGTCACCACCGGAACCCCGTTGTCCCGCAACGGTTCCAGGTCGGTACCGGTGGGCGATGCCGGCGCCAGAATGACGCCGGCCATGTGTTCGTCGATGGCCAGCGACAGGTAATCGGCCTCCTTGGCCAGGTCATCCTCGGCATTGCACAGCACCAACGAATAGTCGTTGGCGTAGGCCACGTCCTCGATGCCGCGGACCATGTCGGTGAAGAACGGGTTGCGGATGTCGGAGATGATCACCGCCCAGACACTGCTGCGGCGGGTGCGCAGACTGCGGGCCACCCGACTGGGTCGGTACTTAAGCTGAGCGATGGCCGCCCGCACCCGGTCCGCGAGTACCGGGTCGACCTCGGTGTTGCCGTTGATGACGCGGGAGACGGTAGCGGTGGAGACCTCCGCGAGCCGAGCAACATCGGCGATGGTCGACACTGCTGCACCTCCGTCACCCGTCGGCTCCGCGGTCCGCCGTCGTCGGAGACCGTGCAGGCAGGCTAACCCCACCGCCGGGGGTGACGCTGCCCAGGGGCTGCCGTTGGCGAGCGATCCGCTGGTCAGGGCAGCGCCACCCTCGCCCGGAGGGAGCCGTCCGAGGTCAGGGTCCGGCCGGTCGCATCCACGAAGTCGGGATTGTCCAGCCGTAGCCCGATCGTCTCGATCCGATCCAGGTTCGCCTCGACCCGGCCGGTGACGCCGACCGGATCGGTCCGCACCCGGAAGGTCAGATCCACCTCGTCGGCGCCGGCAAGCAGATCGGTCAGATCGATGACGCCCTGATGTTCCCAACCGTTCAGATATCCCTGCCACCACCGATCGCATTGATACCCGCACCGGATCGTCCGCCTGGTAGAGATCGATACGGCTGCAGACTCGGGTCACTGCGGGTCAGCGTCCAGCCCGATGCGTCCTGCAATCCCCGGGTTCCGCACGGTGATGCCGTTTGCGGTCAGGTCGTCGATGCCGACATCCATCGGCCACCAGCCGACGCCCAACTTGCCGATCAACCGGAAGGTGGTGGCGTGCATGGCCTTCAGTCGGCTGGCCAGGGTAGGAGTGTCGATGTGCCGAAACCCATCGGACCGTGGGGTGTTCTCCCGCACGACGGCACCGGCGGTGTGCCGGCGGGCAGATCCGGCTGTCGGGCATCTGCCATCGATACACCCTGGGCAGCAAGAACTATGCCGGTCAACAGAGCGGCGCAAGTCTCCGCATGGCTGGACCTTTCCCTCGACCGGGCAACGGGAGGTTGGGTGAGCATACGGATACGCGGCGGCGTGTCAGTTTCGACCGGACCTCGACGGGTCGCGCAACCGGCGCAGGAGCAGATCAACGGCGCCGGCGGCCATCGCCGGGAGATCGGCCCGGACCGTGGTCTCAGGATCACGCCATCCAACATCCCGTCGGCGAGACTGGAAAGCACCACCGGGTTTTCGTCCCGATCGGTGATCAGCGCTGCCCGGAACCCGCGGGCGTCCAGGCAGGCCCGCAGTGGTTCGATCAGCTCCGGATAGAACGGATTGGTCAGCTCGGGAGCGACGATGCCGATCCGCCGGGTGGTCCTGGTCCGCAGGGTCCGGCAGTGCCCCGCGGAGTGGTGGAGTTTGAGGGTTGATCTTCGATGTCTACGCGCCGCTGTCGATCGCGGCGGTGGTGTCAGTATCGCTGGTCGGGTTGAGTTGGGCCATGGGTGGGCGGCACCAGATCGGGCATTAGGTCGCGTCAAGCGTCGCCCGAGGCCGAGCCGTCGGCAGGCACCATCACCGTCGTTACACGGCGCGTCGTCCCTGGCGTTCAAGCGTGGGGGCGTGTTCGATGCTGAATGCGGCGCAGATCCAGCGCTCGTTGACGGGAAACCGCCAAGCGTGGAGCTCAGCCGAACGCGAGCTCATGCCCCACTGACGATCACCATTTCGTTGCCTTCGGGGTCGGCGACCCGCCAGCGATCCTCCGACTCGTCAAGGAGCCGGCCACCGGCTGCGACGGTCGTGGCGAGGCGCGTCTGCGCGAGGTCCGACGGCACAGCGAGCTCGAAGTGGATGCGGTTGCGCTGCCGGCGCCGCTCCGTCTCCGAAGCGTCGAGCTCTTGGAACACCAGCACCGGGTTCAGCCGCCGCGGATCGTGGATGTCGCTGACCCCGGCTCGCCGGTCGTGGGTGTATCCGAGTGCGGCGACCCAGAACGCGCGGACCGCGGCGACGTCGGCGGCGTCGAGGAAGAGCTGAGCGAAGCGGGGCAGCCCCGGATCCGCAGTGGCCCCGAGTTCGCGGGCAGCGGCCTGGAGGTTTCCGGCCAGGTCGGTGAAGTCGAGCTCGAGGCCGTGGGCGTCGTCCTCCCACTGGTCCTTACCGCTGTCGATGATCACGAGCCCGGGGCGCAGGTCGACCAGCAGCGGGAAGCCAGTGTCGTCGGCCAGCGCCGCTGCTGCGGCGGCCAGGTCACGCTGCTGCGTCGGCGAGGTGATGCGGTAGCACGCCATCGCGCTGAACACCGCCTGCCAGTCGGCTGTCCCGATCCTCTCGCCGAGCGCCGCGCCCGGCACCAGGTCGACCTCGTTGCCGTCGGGGTCGGTGTGACAGACCCCGAACGGTCCCGATGCCTCACCAAGACTCGCCTGCTCGACCGCCGCGGCCGGCCGCACCACGTCGAGGTGGATGCGGTTTCGCAACGGCCGTGGCTCGGTCGACTGCCGGATCCGTATCGCGGGGTCGCGCCGCAACGGATCCGCCAAACCGCCGTCCTCCCCAGGCGCGTAGTCGAGTACGCGCTGCCAGAACCGCCTCACCTCAGACGGGTTCGCGGATTCGAACACGACGCTCAGGTGCTGCAGCACGGCAGGGTTCGCGGCCAGCCCGAGATCCCGCGCGGCCGCCGACAGCGCCTCGGCGTGCTCGTCTGAGTCGAGGCGCACCCGCATGCCTGTCGCGCGCAGGTCGACCACGATCTCGGCCGACAGCTCCAGGATGCGTCCGGCCAGCGCAGCCCCCTCGATCAGCGAAGGCGCGTCGAACCATGCCGTCGCAACGCCATCGACCACCCGCCAATCCGTTCCGATCTCTGTCATGCCCGGCACTGTAGAGCCCATTCCGGACGATCTCCTTCCGGATAGTGATCATGTCCCGGCCGGTCGTCTCCGAGACGTCTTTGGCGCCGCTCAATGCCCGGGAAACGGTGGGCTGGGTGACGCCGGCGTGCCGGGCAACATCGTGGCTGGCGGGGGCCATCCTGGTGGCCTCCTTGCTGCCGGTTTCTTGGCGTCGTCCATCAGCCCAGTCGGCCGGATTTCGAGGTGCCGCCGGCATCGTTGGTCACCCGGCCGCCACAGGTGGGACGTTCGGTACGCCCGAACGTCGATTTGGGCCGCGCAGCGGGTAAATGCCCGTTCCGGGTACCGAACGTCCCGCCCGGGGGTGGACTCCCGGATGGCGCCAATGCGACCTGCCGTGCCGGCTGACCGTTGACAGCTGCGGCCGGACGTGCCAGCGTGAGCAATCGATTTCCCCGCATATTCGAATGCGATGTCAGAACGGGTATCGATGGAGATGTCAACGACGATATCGGCGACCGACGGCTGATGGTGAGACTCATTCTGCTCAGCGGATTCCTGGGTGCCGGGAAGACGACGACGATGCTGGCCGCGGCTCGGGCACTCGGTAGGTCCGGCAGTACCGTTGCGGTGATCACCAATGACCAGGGTGACGAGCTGGTCGATACCGCCACGGCGCGGGCGGCCGATCCGGAGTTGGACGTCAGTGAGATCACCGGCGGTTGTTTCTGCTGTCGGTACGACGAGCTGGCCGATGTGTTGCTGCGGATGGCCGCGGCCGGCGCCGAGGTGGTGTTCGCCGAAGCGGTCGGCAGCTGCACCGACCTGGCGGCCACTGTGGTCGCCCCCTGCAGGCGCACCACGGTGATCTCCTCGATGTCGCGCCGCTGACCACCCTGCTGGATGCCGCCCGATTCGGCGAGATCGGCGACAGCGATGACGATCTCGGCTATCTGTTCGATCGACAGCTCGCCGAGTCGGAACTGGTGGTGCTGAACAAGACCGACACCCTGTCCGGGTCGGAGCTCGTGGAGCTCACCGACCGGCTCCGGCAGCGGTGCCCGGACGCCCGGGTGTTGCCGCTCTCGGCGCTGACCACCCTTGGACTGCCCGAGCTGGTGGCCGCCTGGACCGACCGGCCGGCGGCCGTCGAGCCGGTCGAGGTGGACTACGACCGGTACGCCGCCGCAGAGGCGGCGCTGGGCTGGCTGAACCAGACCTGGCAGCTGAGCTCGACCGAGCCGTTCGACACCGGTGAATGGTGTCGGGACGCGTTGCGTCGAATGGCCGCGGAGTTCGGGCCGACCGTGCTTCTCGGGCACGCCAAGATCGCCGTCCGCGGACCCGACGGACTGACCAAGGCCTCAGTGGTCTCCAGCACCGCTGAGCCCCGGGTCGACTCCGCCGCCGGCGGTCACGCCGCCGTGGCCACCGCGGTCGTCAACGTCCGGGCCGCTCAGACACCGGCAGTGGTGGAGATGGTGGTGGCCCGCGCCGTGCTCGGAGCTCTGAACGGCTCGGTGACCGCAATTGCCAGTGCGGCCAAGGCTTTTGCCCCGACCTATCCACGACCCGTCCATCGAATGGGCGGCCGATGAAAGAAGCGAGGATGACGATGTCACCGGCGCGTGCTGTCGATTGCTGTGCCGACCCGAGCTGTTGCCCGACCACCGGCACCGGCCTGACCAGGCGCGGCTTCCTGATGGTGGCGGCCGGCGGGGCGGTCACTGCAGTGCTGGCCGGCAGCCGGGCTGCGGCGGCGGCCGAACTGGGTGTGCCGGAGTCTGCGCTGGTACCGATCGCCGCGGACAAGAACCTCGACCCGCGCTGGATCGCGGCGCTGTACCAGCGCGGCGAACCGACCAGGTATGCCGGGGATGCCAAGACCTACATCGGGATGCCGGTCGGTGGCGTGGCCGCCGGCCAGCTGTACCTCGGCGGTGACGGAACGCTCTGGCATTGGGACATCTTCAACCGGGCAGCGGTGGGCACCGGCGACGCCGGCTACGCGAATCCGCCGAAGCCGTCGGCGCCGATCCGGCAGGGTTTCGCGCTCAAGGTGGGCGACGCCGTGCACGCGCTGAGCGACCAGGGATTCTCCGACGTCAGCTTCACCGGCCAGTACCCCGTCGGCACCGTCGACTACCGCGACCCGAAGGTTCCGGTGCAGGTGCAGCTGCAGGCCTACAGTCCGTTCGTGCCGCTGTCGGTGGACGACTCCACCCTGCCGACCACGGTTCTCGAGTACACCGTGCACAACACCTCGACGGACAGTCAGCCGGTGCAGCTGCTCGGCTGGTGCGAGAACCCGGCGTCCCTGGACGCCCGTCGGCAACGATCCGTCCGGTTGTCCGCCGAGAAGTTCGAGGGCAGCGACACCGCGGTGCCCATCTCCGGAGTGCAGTTCAGTGCTACGAGAAGGTCGATCAGCCGGAGCGTCCCGACGTCGTCGTCGCCGACTTCGAGCAATCGACCTACGGAACCTGGGTGGCCGCCGGCACGGCATTCGGCGCCGGCCCGGTGGCCGTCGACGAGGTGCCGGCCTACATGGTGCCGGCCGGTTCGCTGAACGTCACCGGGACCCGGTTCGTCACCTCACACGATTTCCGCGGCCACCCCGGCGACATCCCCGGCGCCGATTCGGCCACCGGCACGCTGACCAGTCCGGCATTCACCATCTCCCGCAAAGGCATCCGCTTCAGTCTCGGTGGCGGCAACCACCCGGACGCCTGTTGCCTGAACCTGCTGGTCGACGGGCAGGTAGTGCGCACAGCCACCGGCCTGAATGAGGAAGCGCTGCGGGTCCGTTATTTCGACACCACCGACCTGCAGGGCAAACAGGCCACCCTGCAACTGGTGGATGAGACCACCGGCGGCTGGGCGCACATCAACTGCGACCAGATCGTGCTGACCGATTCGCTACCCCGCCCGGACGTGGTCTTCGAGGACTGGGAACGGGACAGCTACGCGCCGTGGACCACCACCGGAACGGCCTTCGCCGATGGACCGGTGCTGGAGTCCCAGGTTCCCGACTACATGCGGCGGTTCGGGCCACTCGGCGTCACCGGAACCCGATTCGTCACCTCCCACGACTTCCGCCACCAGCCGGATGACCCCGACGGCCCTACCGGTTCACTGGTGAGCCAGCCGTTCACCATCTCCCGCAAGTACGTCAGCATCGCGGTCGGCGGCGGCGCCAATCCAGCGGTCTGCTCGGCCAGGGTGCTGGTGGACGGCCAGGTGGTCGGCGCGGTCAACGGCGCGGACACCGAGCCGATGGTGCCGGCCGCGATCAGCGTCGGACGCTATGAAGGTCAGCAGGCGACGATCGAGATCGTCGATACCGCCGGCGGCGGCTGGGCCCACATCAACTGCGATCGGATCACCTTCACCGACATCCCCACCGATTCCCGCCCGCTGTCTGATCTTCCGGACACCGGGACACTCGCCCTGGCCTGCCTGGACGGGCCGGTGACGGTGCGCCCGTCGGTCAGCCGGATCGCCGACGCCGCAACGGCTTTCAGCGCCACCGACGCCCCGGCCGAGGTGCCGGCCGAGGACACCCAGAACGGCACGGTCGGTGTCTCGTTCACCATGGCACCGGGCGCCAGCCGCACCGTGCGATTCGTCCTCGGCTGGAACTTCCCGATCCCGGACCGACGGTCGCTGGCCTTCCTGCAGGACGTGCAGACCTTGCGTCGGCACTATGCGGGCCGGTTCGTCGATGCCCGCGCGGTCGCCGAACACTTTGCCGCGCAGTACAAACGGTTGAGCGGCAACACCCGGACCTGGGTACAGACGTGGTACACCGACTCCACTCTCCCGCACTGGTTCCTGGAACGCACGCTGGCACCGGCATCGACCCTGGCGACCAGCACCTGCTACCTGTCGACAACGGCCGGTTCTACGGCTGGGAGGGGGTGTACTGCTGCGCCGGAACCTGTGAACACGTGTGGAACTACGCCCAGTCCGTGGCCAGACTGTTCACGCAGCTGGAGCGGGACACCCGGCAGCGAGTCGACCTGGGAATCGGCTTCCACCCGGACACCGGAGAGATGGGCTTCCGGGCCGAAGCACTGATGAGCTGGGCCGCCGACGGCGAGTGCGGCACGATCCTGCGCTGCTACCGCGAGCACACCACCGCCCCGGACAACACCTTTCTGCAGGACAACTGGGCCGACATTCGCAAGGCGCTGCAGTTCGTCATCGCCCACGATCCGGATGCGAACGGCATCCTGGAAGGGATCCAGCCGAACACCCTGGACACCGACTGGTACGGCCGCATCGCCTGGATCAGCGGGATGTACGTGGCCGCGCTGCTGGCCGGCGCCGAGATGGCAGCGGCCACCGGCGACAAGGCCTTCGGCAAGATGTGCACCAAGTTGGCGGCTGCCGGCCGGGAGTACCTGGAGAAGAAGCTCTGGACCGGTGAGTACTTCATCCAGGAAATGGATCCGGACCATCTGGAGGTGATCAACTCCAACATCGGCTGCCACATCGACCAGTTGTTCGGGCAGAGCCTGGCCATGCAGGTCGGCCTGCCCAGAGTGGTGGCCGCGGACAAGGCACGCAGTGCGCTGGCCGCCTTGTACAAATACAACTTCACCTCCGACCAGACCGGCTACCGATCGTCGCCGGAGGCGCCGGTCGATGCCGGCCGCTGGTTTGCGATGGACGGTGAGTACGGGTTGCTGATGACGACCTTCCCGCACGGCGGCCAGGACACCGCAGCCGGTGAACCGGCCAGCTGGGCAGCGATGTACTTCAACGAGGTGTGGACCGGGCAGGAGTACCAGGCAGCGGCCCAGATGATCGACGAGGGCCTCACCGAGATCGGGCTGATCGTCACCGGAGCCATTCGGGACCGCTATGACGGCCGGAAACGCAATCCGTACAACGAGATCGAGTGCGGCGACCACTACGCCAGGGCGATGGCCTCGCACGGCGTGTTCCAGGCGGCCTGCGGATTCAACTACCACGGGCCGCACGCCCGCCTGCAGTTCGATCCGCAGCTGTCGCCGGAGAATTTCGCCGGGGCCTTCACCGCAGCCCAGGGCTGGGGTTCCTACCGACAACGCCGCGGACCGGGCTGGTTGGTCGGCCGGATCGCGCCGCGCTACGGCACCGTGGAGGTGGCCGAGCTGTCGCTGGGCTTCGATCGTCGACCGAAGCGGGTCTCGGCCTGGGTCGGGTCTCGGCCGATCAGGATCAAGAGCTGGGACTACGTCGACGGGTCGGCACATCTGACGCTGGCCGGCCGGATCACGCTGAGCGTCGGGCAGGAGCTGCGGGTCGAGTTCCGGCCGGCTTGACCGCCGATGACATGCCGTCCGGTGCGAGGGGGCACCGACGGAGAACTGCGATGAGCAGGGGGGGGCGTCGACGTGCCTGGTCGATCAGTACGTCTCCGATGTCTGGGTCGTCGCCTGCGCGCAGCTCGGTGGCCGCGCTGCGTTGGCGGCGGCGCGCAAGATGGTCTCCGTGGGCCCGCCCTGCCAAGATTTTTCAACTTTGGTCCGCGGTTTGCTCGCGCACACAGCACCGAGGTCACGCTCCAGGGCGCCAGGCGGTGTCCACGGGCTGATCGTCACCGATGAGATCAGCGTTCGAGGGTCCGTTGGAAGAGCGCCCGCAACTCGGTGAAATGCCGCTCGGTGGCCTGTTCGTGGTACGACGAGGTGTCGGCCATCGTGTAGCCGTGTGGGGCACCGGGGTAGATCTCGTTGCTGGCGGTCAGGTCGGCGGCGGCCAACGTCGCGCCGAGCTGGGCGATCGCTTCCGGCGGCATCGAGCGGTCCTGGTCGGCGTGGCCGAAGACGAACTCGGCGCGGGCATTGCCGAGGCCGGCATGCGGGCTGTCGGCAGCGTCGGTGACCAGCCCGCCACCGTGGAACCCACCGCAGGCAGCCACCAGATCCGGGTAACCGATGGCCGCCCGGATGGCCAACCGGGCACCCATGCAGTAGCCGGTGACGCCGATCCGGTCGCCGGTGACGCCGGGCAGACCACGGAGTACTCCGATGTAGGCCGCGATGTCAGGCACCGCCCGGTCGCTGGTCAGACCGCGCACCCGGGGCATCGCCTCGGCGAAGAACGCTTCCCGGGCACCGGGCTGCCGCAGGTCGACATGCGGCCCGACTGCCTCGATGTCCCCGTCGCGATAAAAGACGTAGGGGGCGAGCACGACGCATCCCCAGTCCGCGATCCGCTCGCACATCTCGGCGATCTGCGGGCGCACCCCGAAGGCGTCCATGAACAGCAACACTCCCGATCCGACGCCGGCGGGCGGTCGGGACAGGTGTGCCTGGGCGGTGCCGCCGGGCGCAGCGATGTCGATGAGGTTCACGATCGGCACGATAGGCCTCGGCGCGGAGGGCGCCGCCGGGGACCCGACGTGCCGGCGCCCCGTGCGGCCGGGCGAGTTCACCTGCTGGTATGCATGCAGGACGACAAGAGGATAAGTTACTCGTCGGTAAGTCCGGTCCGGTCCCGGTCTCGGCACCGACTCCGTCAGCTGTCCGATGTCCGATGTCCGATGTCCGATCGACGATATCCGGAGGAGCGCGGCAGATGACAGTCCTGCAATGGATTCTCGGACCGCTGGCCGCTGCTTCGATCGTCGTCGGCTTCGCCATGCTGATCCGGGCGGCCCTCCGGATCGCCGCGATCGTCAAGCTCGGCGCCCCCGATCCGACCCGCACGATGAATCCCGGCGCCCGGACGAAAGCGATGCTCGTCGAGATCCTCGGCCACACCAAAATGCTCAAGTGGGGTTTCATCGGCGTCGCCCACTGGTTCGTGATGGTTGGGTTCGGCGCGCTGGTGCTGACCCTGGTGGAGGCCGTCGGCGAGACCTTCAACCCGCGCTGGGAACTGCCGATCATCGGACACTGGTCGGTCTACGGGCTGTTCGTCGAACTGATCGGGCTGACGACGGTGCTCGGCATCGGCACCCTGATCATCGTCCGGCAGCGAAACCACCCGCGCCGCCCGGGAAGGCAATCGCGGTTCGCCGGATCGAATTTCTGGCAGGCCTACTTCGTGGAGGCAGTGATCCTGTCCATCGGCATCGCCATCTTCTTGTTGCGCGGCTTCAAGACCGCCAACGGCGATCAGCAATTCCCGCTGTGGGCGGCGCCGATCAGCCGCGGGTTGGGAAACATCCTGCCCAGCTCGACGGCGGCAGTGACGATCGTGGCGTTCGTCAAGGTCGCGGTGTCGATGGGTTGGGCGATCGTCATCGCCCGGAATCTGACGATGGGCGTTGCCTGGCACCGGTTCACCGCGTTCTTCAACATCTACTTCAAGCGCGAGCCGGTGGCCGGCAAGCCCGCTCTTGGCGGGCTGAAGCCGATGATGTCAAACGGCGCACCGTTGGACTTCGAGAAGGCCGACCCCGAGGTCGACACCTTCGGTGCCGGCAAGATCGAGGACTTCTCCTGGAAGGGCTGGCTGGACTTCACCACCTGCACCGAGTGCGGTCGGTGCCAGTCGCAGTGTCCGGCCTGGAACACCGCCAAGCCGTTGTCGCCCAAACTGGTGATGCTCTCGTTGCGGGACCACGCGTTCGCCAAGGCGCCGTACCTGGCGGCCGGCGGCGGAACCGACATGGCCGGGGTCGAAAAGGCCAGTGAAGGCGCCCTCGAAGGGGTGCCGGCAGCGGCACTGGCCGAGGCCGAGCGGCCGCTGATCGGTGGGCCGGAGCGCAACGGGATCATTGACCCGGAGGTGCTGTGGGACTGCACCACCTGTGGCGCCTGCGTCGAGCAGTGCCCGGTCGACATCGAGCACGTCGACCACATCGTCGACATGCGCCGCTACCAGGTGATGATCGAATCGGAATTCCCCACCGAGTTGGGCGGGCTGTTCCGTAATCTGGAGAACAAGGGAAATCCGTGGGGTCAGAACAACTCCGACCGGATGGCCTGGGCCAAGGGCCTGGACTTCGAGGTACCGGTGGTGCCGACCGGCGGTGAACTGGACGCCGACATCGAGTACCTGTTCTGGGTGGGCTGCGCGGGCGCCTTCGACGACCGGGCGCGCAAGACCACCAGGGCGGTCGCCGAGCTGATGCACCTGGCCGGGGTGCGCTTCGCCGTCCTCGGCGAGGGCGAGACCTGCACCGGTGACCCGGCTCGGCGGGCCGGCAACGAGTTCGTCTTCCAGATGCTGGCCCAGCAGAACGTCGAGGTGCTGGACTCCGCGTACGGCCTACGGGCGCAACGCAAGATGGTGGTCTCCTGCGCCCACTGTTTCAACACCTTCAGCAACGAGTACGCCGATCTCGGCGGCGATTACCAGGTGGTGCACCACACCCAACTGTTGAACGCGCTGGTCCGGGACAAGAAGCTGGTCCCGGTGGCGACACCGGATCGGGCGGCCGCGGCGGGTGGTACCCCGGTGACATACCACGATCCCTGCTACCTGGGCCGGCACAACAAGGTGTACTCACCGCCCCGCGAGCTGATCGATGCCACCGGGATGACGCTGGCCGAGATGCCCCGCAACTCCGCCAGGGCGTTGTGCTGCGGCGCCGGCGGTGCCCGGATGTGGATGGAGGAGCGGATCGGTAAGCGGATCAACCTGGAGCGGATCGACGAGGCGCTGGACACCGGCGCCGAGCAGGTCGCCACCGGTTGCCCGTTCTGCAAGGTGATGCTGACCGACGGGCTGACGGCCCGGCAGGCCGAACCCGCTGCCGGCCGGGACATCTCGGGCGTCGAGGTGCTCGACGTGGCGCAAATGTTGCTGGCCTCGGTGAAGGGCCACTGAGTCGATCACTACGATCGATGGTTACATTGACCAACCAGGTTGACCAGACTAACTTGGCGTGATGACCAGGACGGTGAAAGTACAAGAGGCGAAGACGCATCTGTCGGCACTGCTGGCGTCCGTCGAGCAGGGCGAAGAAGTGCTGATCACTCGCGGAGCCACGCCGGTGGCCAGACTCGTTCCGGTGGCTGCCGTTGGCCGGCGTGAACTCGGCTTCGTGTCGTACCAGGTGCCGGCATCCTTCGACGACCACCTGCCGGAAGCCGAGCTGACAGTTTGGGAGGGCAGGTAGTGAGTCCGTCGGCCTATCTGTTGGACACCCCCGTTCTGCTCTGGTCGCTCACCGATCCGAAGTCATTGACTGCCAACGCCCGCGCGGTCATCGAGAACCGGCAGTCGACGCTGTACGTGTCGGCTGCCAGCGCCTGGGAACTAGCCACCAAACACCGCTTGGGCAAGCTGCCGCAGGCTGAGGTGCTGCTGTCGGGGTTCGGTCGGCTGGTGAAAAGAATGGTGGCCGACCAGATCGACATCACGGCAGCCCATGCGCTGCTGGCAGGTGCGCTCGAGTGGGATCACCGAGATCCGTTCGATCGGATGCTGGCAGCCCAGTGCATGACCGAGTCACTCACCCTGATCACTGCGAACCCCGTCTTTTCGGACAGAAAGGGGCTGGCGGTTCTGTGGTGAATCGACGGTGAGCGGCGCAGAGCGGCATGTCGCCTGCGCCCGCTTAGTCGGTGAAGCAGAGCGTCCGGAACTGGGCGATTTGCGCGTCGCCCACCGCGGTGTCAAGGGTGACCCGGCCGTACAGCCAGAGCAGCAACTCGGCCGCGGTGCCGGCGATCTCGGGTTGATCGTCGATCTCGGCAGCGGCCGTCAGATCGAAGGCGACGGTTGCCGGGTGCTGCCCGCCGTGGATGGTCCAACCGGTGCCGATGTCGGTGGCCCGCAACCGGAACGCGCCCGCCAGCGATCCCTTCTCGGACGGAACGGGATCGATGTCGCTGGCCACCGAGACGGTGAGGAACTCGGTGACTGAGTCGGCGGCCACCGCCGGGTCGATGACGATCTCGGTGCCGGCCGCCTGTGCCGCATCCCAGTGGTGCACCACGATTTCCTGTACCTGGTGTCGGGTGACGAACTCGACGTCCTGCTGTCCCGGCGCCCAGGTCCAGCAGCCGGCCGACTGATCGGCGGCCGCCAGTACCTCGACCAGCCGAGCCGCACCGGTTTCGAATCGGGCGAGAGCCGCGGCCTGGTCGGCCAACGGCCGCGGCCGCCGCGGATCGTCGGCTGCCGGTGGCTCCGCCAGCCGTTCGCCGGCGATCGTGGTCCAGAACCAGTGCACCCCGGCGACGTGCTCGATCAGGTCGGCCATCGTCCAGCCGGGGCAGTGTTCGATTGCCGCTTCGAAGCGACCGTCGGCGGCCTCGGCGAAGCCGGCACTGTGCCGGGCGATGGCGGACAGCTGCTGCTGGGTCGACAGTTCAGACCGGCTCATGGCTGAACACTATGACAACGCACCGACGCCGGCTCCGGGCGCTGAGGCCGCCGGCCCCACTACTGCCGGGCGCGCATGGCCCATCCGTCCACTGCGCCGACGAAAATCCGGGCCACCAGGAACGCCGCGATCGGCACCAGCCCGATCCACACGTAGGACTCCAACGGGAACGATCCGATCGCCCGGCCGGCAGCGGTCTGCAACCAGTGGTTCACCGACAGTTGCCCGCCGGCCAGCAGGCCGGCCACCGCCAGCAGCGCCGGTAGCGCGGCCCGCCCGGTGCGGGTGAACAGGAATGGCGCGACAGCGATCAGCGCGATCGGAATGCCGGCCAGCCGCAGGGCGTCGCTGAGTGGGTAGATCTCGACCTCGGGGTGGGTGAGCCAGAACAAGGGGAGCCCGGCGCCGATCGCCGACACTGCCGCCAGCAGCACGGCCGCGCAGGTCAGTGCAATCCCGCCGGCCCGGCCGATCGCCGCCCTACCCCGCGCGACCCGGCGCGGATTCCACAGCAGGCCCAGCACGCCGGCCTGCGCGGCCGCATAGGCCACCGCGGTGATCGCCGTGCCCCATTCGCCATGCAGATAGAGCGCCCCGACCACCGCCAGCTGGTAACCAGTACCGGCCACCGCCAACGCCCTGGCCGTTCGGGACAGGCCGCAGCCGACCGCGATACCGGCTGCGGCCCAGGCGATCCACCCCGTCGTGTCGACCGGCGGGAGGGCAAACAGCAGGAGCGGATCGCGGACGGCTGTCGATAGCACTCTGGCGGCCGCCAGCACCGAGATCGCCACCGCCGCGACCACCGCCGCGACGCCAGCCGCGCGGCTGTTCACCCGGGGATCGGCGCACAATACGCGCCGGGACCAGGCGCGGACGACCAGACCCACCAATGCCAGCGATTCGGTCGCCCCGCTGGAGTTCGACAGCTCCAGCGTTGCCCGAATCTCCTGCTCGCGATGCCGGCGATACTCGCGCGGGAGCAACATCATTGCCCAGGCTGCCCTCGGGGACGGCTTTGCCCTCATGGCGTGACCGTCGCGATCGTCAGTCGCCGCAAGGCAGACTCGGCGGATGCCTTGCGCCGCAGCGCCTCCACGCTGAGATCGGCGGCACCAGAGCTGGTGAGCCGGTAGTAGCGCCGGAGCCGGGAGTCCACGATCTCTTCCCGGTCGATCGCCACCAGGCCCTCCTCGGTGAGTCGATCCAGCGCGCCGTACAGCGTGCCGACCCGCAACGTCACCTCGCCGGCGGAGATCTCGGTGACTTCCTTGACGATGGCATAGCCGTGCAGCGGCTCGCGGCACAGCGCCGTGAGGATCAGGAAGGTCGGCTCTCGCATTGCTCTCACCGTCATGATGAAGACTATATATCAGTAACCGGAGTATCGCGCCCCGATAGCATCAGCATTTCGTTGATTCCCAGCCGTCCGGCGCCGACGGCTGCCAAGCTGTCCCGGATGAATGAGGCGCCCGTTGCTTTGCCGGCCACCGATGTGGTGGCCGGTCGATATGCGCTGTGCGATCCGATCGACAGCGGCGGGTCCGGCACCGTGTGGCGGGCCTTCGACATCGGCTGCGGCCGGTACTGCGCCGCCAAGATGCTCCGGCGGCGGGAGGCCGGACAACTACTGCGATTCGTCCGCGAGCAGGCGGTCCGGCTGGGCGGCCAGCACATCGCCAGTCCATACGCCTGGGCCGCCGAGGAAGCCGATGTGCTGATCGCCACCGAGCTCATCGATGGCGGCTCCCTGCATCAATTGGTCGGTGCCGTCGGCCCGTTGGCCGAGCCGACGGTAGCGGTGTTGCTGGACCAGTTGCTGACCGGTTTGGAGTACGTACATGCGGCGGGTCTGGTCCATCGAGATGTCAAGCCGGGCAATGTGTTGCTCGGCGCCACCGGCTCCGGCCCGGTGCACGCGCTGCTGATCGATTTCGGACTGGCCATCGGCACCGCCGACGCTCGACTCACCGAGCTGGGCATGGTGATTGGGACACCCGGTTACCTGCCGCCGGAACTTGCCGCCGCGGACTGCGGACCATCCGCAGCGCAGGATCTGTTCGCCGCCGGCCGAACGGCGATCGCCGCCCTCACCGCGGTCGAGCCGACGCTCGGTGTGCCACAACAGTTTTCGGTCACCGACCCGGTGCTGCAGAGCGTGCTGACGGCACTGGTGTCGCCCGATCCGGCAGACCGACCGGCCGGCGCCGCCGAAGCCAGGCGGCTACTGGCCGGTGCCCGAATGGATCCGATTCCGCGGACCGGTGGCGGCGCGGCCATCACGATCGGCAGCCGACTGCCACCGCTGCCGGACGGTTGGGATCCGCGGTACGGCCCCACATCCACTGCTCGGATGACGCCGGCCAGGGACGCAGTGGTGCAGCGGGATCGACCGATGACGGTGATCGACACCGGCATCGCCCTGCACCCGCTGGAACGGCCGGAAGGTCGGGTAGCCGTCGACAGTCGGCCGCCGCGCCCGCTGAGCCGGTGGCCGTTGTTCGTCGGCGGCGGCGGCCTGTTGTTGGCTTTGGCGGCCATCGTTACCGCGATCGTCCTGCGCGGACATCCGGGTTCGTCCGGGACGCCGACCGGCACCGAACAGCGGACCACCGGCGAACCGGGAACGTCCGGCGCCGCCACGGCTCCCGGCTCGGCAGCGATCGGCCCGGCAGCCGGTGAAGCCTGCGACTGGACGCGCGAGGGTGAGTCGGTGTCCGGGCCGGGCGGGGCCGTCACCTGCACCCTCACCGATGACGGCGGCTACCGCTGGACCGCCGCCTGACGATGGCGATGCCGCTGGCCAGCACCAACGCCGCCGCCGCGCCGCTCAGTGCCCACAGCCAACCCGGTGAGCCGGTCCCGGCCGACCCGGCTGCCGCCGCAGCGCTCGACTGTGAGCGTGCGGTGAGCTGGCCGGAGCCCGATCCGGACGTCCCGCTGGTCTGGCCGGCGACAGCACCCGGCAGGTACTGCGGTCCGCCGTCGGCTGCGCCGTCGACCGCCACCGACACGGTGAACGGGACGGTGTAGCCGGGCGCGTCCTTGGACGGACTCAAACTCACCGCCAGGTAATGGATTCCGGCAACGGCGGACCCGCGAATCTTCTGGTCCTCGGCGAACCGGTTGGCGTAGGTCACCGGCACGGTGGTGTCGCCGGTCAGACCCTTCGTATCGGGTTGCCACCGGAAGCCCGAGTTCTGTTCCTGGTGCGCATCGACCGGGGCTCGCAACGGTCCGAGTACCCGGACCGTCGCGGTCGGCGTCGACTCGTCGGCCGGGGTGCCCAGGCCGGTCGGCAACAGCCGGTAGATCAGCCGTTGTCCCCACGTGAGAGGCACCGCGTAGTAACGGGTTTCGCCGGCCACGATGGTGTCGGAGATGGTCGCCCCCGGCTTCATCGGGAGGGCGTCTTCAAAGCCGACACCGCCGTTGGCCGGACTGGCCGGACTAGCAGTCGGTGGGGTCAGCGTCGACCCGATGCTGGCCGGCCGGGAATCGGCAGCGCTGTCGATCGACGGCTCGGCCCGCAGCTGGATCTCCACCGGCAGTGGCCGTCCGTAGCGGTATTCACCCAGTCGCTCGGCGCGCAGGTACAGCGGGGAACCGCTGCGGCAGGCGGCGGCCCAGTCGCCGGTGTTCGGTGTGAGCCCGCCGACCTGGGCGGTGGCGATCGGCATCGGATCGGACTCTCCGCTGGACACGTTGGCGTCGACCGCCGGTAGACACTCGTCGTCGTCGACATTGACCAGAGCCAGCCGCAGACCCATCGAGTGGTAGTCCTCGGCACGCACGTCACCGATGACCGATGCCGAGGCCCACGGCGTCATTCGGGCGCCGAGCGGTATCCGGTAGTAGCGGATGGTGCCGTTCTTCGTCCCGCCGTCGGCGCTGTAGCTGCCCCGGGTGAAGCTGCTGTCGAGGTAGTTGCCCGGCGTCATCGCCGGAGCCTTCGGCGACGGCTCGGCGGCTCCTTCGATGGCTCGACCCGATGGCCGGTAACTGGTGGCCGGTCGCTGATATCCGGTAGCCAGCCGGTCGCTCAGCTGCTGGCTGGCGTCGGTCGGTCCGGTGGTCTCGCCGGATCCGTCGCCGCCGTCGGTGTAGCTGCCGCCGGTCGCCGCGGCGATGCACTGCAGTTGGCTGCGGGCGGCGTCGTCGACCTGCACGCCCAGGGTGTGGATGGTGAGACCCGATGCGGCCGCGGCGAGATTGCCGGCGACCGTGCAAGGGTCCGGTGGGGTGCAGTAGTCGAATCCGTCCGAGACCAGCAAGATGGTGCGCTGCCCACTGCTCGGCAGGGCCGCCGCCGCCTCCTGCAACGCCTGCCCGATCGGTGAATATCCCGACGGCTGCACCGCATCGACAGCGTCGGAGAGAGCATCGGCATCGAGCGGGGCAACGGGTCGCAGCACGGTGACATCCCGGCATCCGGCGGCCTTCTGGCCTTGATCCGCGCTGGTATGGGTGCCGTAGACGGTCAAGCCGACCGCGGCGTCGTCCGGCAGATCGTTGATCAACGAGTGGACCGCGCGCTGGGCCATCTTCATCCGGGATTCGGAATCGTCCGGCAGCTTCATCGACCCCGAGGCGTCCAGCACGATCATCAGTGGCGCGCGACCGGTGTTCCCAGCGCCCGGCGAGGCGGAAGCGCTGTCGGAAGGAGAATCTGTGGCGGGTGTCGAGGGTGCTGTGGTAGCCGCGGCTACCGCCGGTCCCGGTATTGCTCCCGGGGTCCAGCACAGGGACAGGGCGCAGGCCATTGCCACCAGGACATTTCGAGCCAGCACCGCACCTCCTGATGATGTTTCACCCGTATCCCGGGGGGACCCGGCCTGTCCACTATCGCGGCCGGCGCCGTGCGCGGTGGCAGATCCGCCGAATTCGGGCAGGTCCGCCGCCCTCAATACTCGACGCCAGAGCATCAGGAACGCCCGATTCGGGTCGCGAACGTCATCCGGGGCCTGATTTGAGGGCCGCGCACGTACCGTGAGCGGGATGAACGCACCTCAGGATCAGGCCGGCAGCTCCGAAAGCGCGGCCGGCACCCAGCCCGTCGACGCGGCCGGCGGCCGGGCCGAAGACCCGGCCGAAGACGAAGTGGTCGACGGCGAACTCGTCGACGACGACGCGTCCGACCCGGGCGTCGGCGTCGATGACGTCGAAGATGCAGGGACCGACGAGGCAGCGCCCCGCGATCCGGCGGCCGAGCCGTGCCAGGATGACGCAGCGCAGGCCCCCGCCGAGGGTGATCACCCCGCCGACCAGCCGGCCACTGGCGCCGATTCCGCAGTCGGCGAGCCGGCACCCGTTCCCGCGGGAACGGCCGTCACGTCGACGCCGCTGCCAGATCTGGTTCCGCCGGCTCCGTCGATCCCGTTCGACTACACCGACGCCGGGGTCCCGACGATGGATTACGTCCGCGACAAGATCGAGGGCAGGTACGGAACTGCACTGGGCAGCACCGAGCTGGCCGAGGCCACCGGAGCGGCCGAGCAGCAACGGAATGCGGTCGCCGAACGGGAGCGGCTGGCCAAGGAGAAGTTGGCCGAACTGCGCAGGCAGGTGGACGGCGACAGCGCCGGCGGGTCTCCCGCGAGCTGAACCGATCGCCGAGCCGAGCCGAGCCATCGACCGAGCCGATCACAGCAGGCACAGCTGTCGAAAAGGGTCAGCACGGAACGGCCGGACACAGTCGACGGCAGCAGCCCGGAACGGCCGGGCGACACCGAAGGACGTGAACGCGATGACCACCGCCTCCGGCCATGACCCGCGATGGATGGACACTCGAGTGGGTGGCCGGCAACTCGATGTGCACGATCGTGGCCTGCAATTCGATCTGCAGACGTTGTTCTCCCGCCGCCGGGCGCTCGGCCTGATCGGGTTGGCAGGGTTGGCCGCCACCGCGGCTGCCTGCGGCACCGAGAACGCCGGCAGCGCCGTGACTTCCGGCTCCGGCACGTCGTCAGCCGTCACCCCGTCTGCTGCTGGGTCAGCCGATCCACTGATCGAAGTGCCGGACGAAACCGCCGGTCCGTACCCGGGTGACGGCTCCAACGGGCCGAACGTACTGGACGACTCGGGGATCGTCCGGGCCGACATCACCGCGAGTTTCGGCGCGACCAGCACCGCGGTGGACGGCGTTCCGCTCACCATCCAGCTGACCGTCAAGGATGCCGCCAGCTCGGCGGCGATGGTCGGGGCCGCCGTGTACCTCTGGCACTGCGACACGGGGGGCAAGTACTCGATGTACGACAACGACGAGAACTACCTGCGGGGCGTCCAATCGACCGACGCCTCGGGAACCGTTCGCTACACGTCGGTGTTCCCGGCCTGCTACTCGGGACGCTGGCCGCACATCCACTTCGAGGTCTACTCGGACGAGGCGACGGCCATCACTTCCGGCCCGATTGTCAAGACATCCCAGATCGCCCTGCCGCAGGCCGCTTGCAGCACCGTCTACGCCGACAGCCGTTACCCCGGCAGCGCGCAGAACCTGACCAGGGTGACGCTGCAGTCCGACAACGTCTTCGGCAACGACGCCGGCGTGAGCCAGTTGGCCACCATGTCCGGCGATGCGACCGCCGGCCACGCCGCAGCACTCACCATCGCGGTCTGACCCAGCGCCCACCGACGCGGCGTGCCCGGGCGTGACCACTGCTTGCCCCGGCGAGGATCAACGTCCACTTTTCTGTGACTGGTGTGGCGCCCGTCAACAATCAGGTCCTCGACGGCGAAGTCGATCCTCGCTGTGGGACAGTGAAACGGTGCAGGTCGGGATTCTGGGGCCGTTGACGGTCGAGGCGGGCGGTCGGAATGTTCCGATCGCCGGCGCCCGGCTACGGGCACTGGTCACCAGGCTGGCGCTGGTCACCCCTCGAGTGGTCCCGGCCGACGAACTGATCGACGACCTCTGGGGTGACGAACTACCGGCCGACCGGGCGAATGCGTTGCAGTCGCTGGTGTCTCGGGCACGCCGGGTGCTCGGCACCGGCTCTGTCCCGGCCGTCGGTAGCGGATATCGGCTGCCGTCGACGGCGATGCGATCGACGTGCACCGGTTCACCGCACTGGCCCGGTCCGGCAGCGAGCTGGTCGGTTCCGATCCTGGCGGAGCGCGGGACCTGCTCGGCCGGGCACTCCTGCTGTGGCGCGGTGATCCGTTGATCGACGCCAAGGATGCCGAGTACGCGCGCGGCCCGATCGGCCGGCTGTGGAATCGTCGGCTGGACGTGCTGGCGGACCGGCTGACCTGCTCATTGACGCTCGGCGAGGCCGCTGCGGTGGTTGCCGAGGCACAGGAGCTGGCCGAGTCGAATCCCCTGGCCGAACGGCTGACGGCGTTGCACATCCGGGCGCTGGCGGCCGCCGGTCGCCCCGCCGAGGCGCTCGCGGTGTACCAACGGAACCGCGAATACCTGGCGGACACCCTCGGGGTGGACCCATCCGCGGAGTTGCAGCAGCTGCATCTGCAACTGCTGCGCGGGGATGCCGAACCGGCCGCATCGTCTGACCCGCCTCGGCCGACCGACCGGCACAACCTGCCCGCCGCCATCACCAGCTTCCTGGGTCGGGACACCGAGCTGGCCAGAGTCGCTGAGCTGCTGGAGCATTCCCGGCTGGTCACCGTGATCGGCCCGGGCGGGGTGGGAAAGACCCGGCTGGCGCTGGAGATCGCCGCCCGCCGACGGAGCGAGACTCCGGACGGGGTCTGGCTGGTGTCGCTCGCCGCGGTCACCGATCCTGACGCGGTGGCGCCGGCCTTCCTGGATGCCTTGCGGTTGCGGGCCGAGCCGACGATGGAGCGCCGGGAGACCGGGTCTCGCGACGTGACCGAGCGGCTGTTGTCCGGGCTCGGTCGGGTGCAGGCGTTGATCATCGTCGACAATTGCGAGCATCTGATCAACGAAGTGGCCGATCTGGTCGGAGCGATCACCGAGCAGTGCCCGCAGGTGCGGATCATCGCAACCAGCCGGGAACCGTTGGGAGTACTGGGCGAATCGCTCTGCCCGGTCCCACCGCTGGGCCTGCCGCGCGGCGCATCCACCGTCGAGCAGGCACGGGCGACACCGTCGGTGCAGCTGCTGGAGGAACGGGCGGTAGCGGTCCGCGCGGACTTCGTGGTGGACGAGAGGTCCTTACCGGCGGTGCTGGAGATCGTCGGGAGGTTGGACGGCCTGCCGTTGGCGATCGAACTGGCCGCTGCCCGGCTGCGGCTGTTGCCGCCGTCCGAGGTGGCCGCGCTGTTGTCGGATCGGTTCCGGTTGCTGACCGGGGGCAATCGCGCGGCGCTGCCCCGGCACCGCACCCTATGGGCGGTCGTCGACTGGAGCTGGAATCTGTTGGAGCAGACCGAATCGCAGGTGGCGGAACGGATGTCGGCGTTCACCGGGCCGTGGTCGGTGCCGGCCGCCGCCGCGGTCTGTGCCGACTTGCAGCTGGACGAGCCAACGGTGCGGGACACCCTGCTGTCGCTGGCCGACAAGTCCTTGGTCGACACCGGAGACGGCATTCACTTCCGGATGCTCGAGACGATCCGGGAGTTCGCCGTCGTCCGGTGCACCGAGAGCGGCAATCTGGAGTCGGCCCGGCAGGCGCATGCGCATTACTACCAGCAGCTGGTCCACCGGCTGACGCCCAGACTCCGTGGCAAGGGACAGCTCCCCGCGATGAGTCAACTGCAGGCCGAGCATGTCGACATCGTCGACACCATCAGGTATCTGACCGATGCCGGTGAGCTGACCCGGGCGCGGACAATGGTTGCCGAGCTCATCTGGTTCTGGATCATCACCGACCGTGGACCCGACGTCGCCGGCCAGGTCGCAGCGCTCCTGCCGCGGGAACCCAGTGACGATCCACTGGTGCTGCAGGTCGAGGTCTTCCACCTGCTGAGCGAGCTGGCGGTCGGACTGCCGGCCGAGGACTTCGGCAGCCAACGTGCCGAGGCGATCGCGCTGGCGAAGCGGATCTCCGCCATCGGCCGGCACCGCGGCGTGCTGGCGATCATGGAGGTGCTGCTGAACTTCTTCGCCGGTGAGAACACCCAGGCAGCCGCACTCGCCGACGCGTTGATCCGGACCTCGACCAGCCGGTGGGTGCGTGGAGCCACTCAGATGATGCAGGCCACGTTCGCCGAGAATGTCGGCGATCTGGACGAGGTGCGGCGTCGGCTGGACGCTGCACACCTCGAGCTGGCCGGCCATCCGGACCGGTGGGCACGGTCGGCGATCGCGGCGCTGCGGGGCCGGATCCGCACCATCGACGGCGACATCGACGGCGCCATCGCCGATCTCGAGGAGGCGTTCGCGGTGGCCGTCGAGATGCGCGGGATGGACGACGAGATGCAGAGCCGGATGATGCTTTCTCAGCTCTATGCCCGACGCGGTGATTTTCCGGCGGCGCACCGGCAACTCGATCAGATGCTGGCCCGCCGGGTCGAGTACGGCCAGCGCTCACCGGCTGCCCGTGAGCGCTGGGACACAGCGATCCTGATGAGCCGCCTGCTGGTGCACGACATCGCCGGTGAGGACGAGTTGGTCCGGCCGCTCCGGAACGAACTGCAACGTCTGCTGACTGCAGCTGTCCGGACAGATGGCCATCTGATCGCGGTCGGCTGGGCGGTGCTGGGCAGCTCTCTTGCTCGGACCGGGGATGTGGAGCAGGCACTGGCCGCCGTCCGGACGGCCTACCCGGTCGCGATCACCACCGAGGACCAGCCGGTGATGGCGGTGGTGGGGGAGGCCGTCGCCGAGGTGGCGGCGCAGGCCGGCTCGATGCTGGTGGCGGTCGAGTCGATCGGGGCGGCCGGGCGGCTCCGCGGAGCGCTGGAGATCGGAAACCCGACCGTCGCGCGGGTCACCGCACGTGCTCGGAAAGTGCTGGGGGACATCGAGTTCGACCAGGCGTTGCAGCGCGGCCTGGCGATGACCCGGGAGCAGGCGTTGCAACGACTGGATCCGACGACGCTGGACATCCAGGTCGCCGGATCGGGCGTTCAGCCCGGCCGGATCGATCAGACCCGGCGCTGATAGCCGCGCAGGGCCAACGGCACGAACACCACCAGCAGCACCGCCATCGACACCAGCGTCCACCCCAATGGTCCGGCGACCGGGCCACCGACCATCAACCCACGCACCGCCGAGACCAGCTTGGAGATCGGGTTGACGTCGACGAAGGCGTGCAGCCAGCCGGGCATGGTGGCCGGGTCGACGAAGGTGTTGGAACCGAAGGACAACGGCAGCACCAGCAGGAACATGATGCCCTGCACCGCGCCCGGGGTCCGCGCCTTCATCCCGACCCAGACCGAGATCCAGCAGAAGCACAGTGCGAACCCGACGGCGAGCACCACGGCGGCCAGCACGGCGATCGGCGAGGTGTGGATCCGGAAACCCATCAGCATGCCGACCCCGAGGGTGATGACGATCAGGATCACGTACCGAACGATGTCGGCGGCCACCGCGGCCACCAATGGTGTCGATCGGCCGATCGGCAACGACCGGAACCGGTCGAACACGCCCTTCTCGATGTCGGCATTGAGGTTCTGCCCCAAGGCGACTCCGGCCATCGCGATGGTCTGACCGAGAAGGCCCGGCAGCAGGAACTGCAGGTAGTCGGCCCGCGATCCGCTGCCCAGCGCGCCACCGAAGATGTAGGTGAACATCGCCAGGAAGATGATCGGCTGCAGGGTGACGTCGATCAGTGCTTCCGGGGTCCTGGCGGTCTTGATCAGGCTCCGCTTGGCCAGCGCCGCCACGTGCTTGAAGTAGTTGCCGTCGGTTGTGGTGCGGGTCGGCACCGTCGGCGCCGGTGCGGTCAGGGTGGTGTCATGCCGCCACCTCCTTCTCGTCAACGGTGGTCCGACCGGTCAGGGTGAGGAACACCTCGTCAAGGCTGGGCAGATGCAGGGACAGCTCCGTCACCGAAATGTCTTCGGCGGCAAGTCGTTCGACGGTGATGCGCAGAGCGGATTCGTCGGCCACCGGAACGGTGATGGTGTTCCGGGCCGACACGTCGGGCGGCGCCGAGCCGATGGCGGCGAGAACGCCGACCGCGCGCTGCACGTCATCGGGATCGGTCGGCCGGACCTTGATCGGTGACCACCGATCACCCGCTTGAGACCGTCCGGGGTGTCGTGGGCGATCACCCGTCCCCGATCGAAGACGCTGATCTCGTCGGCGAGCGCGTCGGCCTCGTCCAGGTACTGGGTGGTCAGCATGACGGTCGATCCGTCGGTGACCAGATTGCGGACCACGTCCCACATGTCCTCGCGCTTCGCCGGATCCAGTCCGGTGGTGGGTTCGTCGAGGAAGATCACCGACGGCCGGCCGACCAGGCTGGCCGCCAGATCCAGTCGTCGCCGCATGCCACCGGAATAGTTCTTGGCGATCCGGCCGGCAGCATCGGTCAGGTCGAACCAGGAGAGCAGTTCGGCCGCCCTGGCTCTGGCGTCCCTGGTGGACAGATTCAGCAGTTGCCCGATCAGCACCAGATTCTGGGTGCCGGTCAGGTCTTCGTCGACCGAGGCGTACTGCCCGGTCAGGCCGATGTTGCGGCGTACCTGGGCCGGCTGCCGGGCGACGTCGAAGCCGGCGACGGTGGCGTGCCCGGCGTCGGCCTTCAGCAGGGTGGCCAGCACTCGGATGGCGGTGGTTTTGCCGGCACCGTTCGGGCCGAGCACTCCCAGCACCCGGCCGGGGCGGATGGCCAGATCGACGCCGTCCAGTGCCTTGGTGGTGCCGTAGCGCTTCTCCAGCCGCTCGGCGGCAATGGCATATTCGTAGTTCGTCATGCGGGTCTCCTTGTCGTGTTCGAGACCGACAATGCGCCGCGCCGCTGGTAGCCCGCTGGCACCCGGCTGGTACGCCGTCACGACCGGTACCAGCGGCCGGTCAGCTGCGCTGATTCGCCGGGATGAAGCGGGACCCGCCGTCGCCGGGCCGGAATGCTCCGATCACGTGGGTGACGGCATTGATCAGCGCCAGGTGGGTGAATGCCTGCGGGAAGTTGCCCAGGTGCCGTCCGGTGTGTGGTTCGATCTCTTCGCCGTAGAGCCCGAGCGGCGAGGCGTGCGAGAGCAACCTCCGGCACAGCCGCTCGGCCCGGTCGGGTTCGCCGATCTCGACCAACGCCGACACCATCCAGAACGAGCAGATGGTGAAGGCACCCTCAAGGCCGGTCAACCCGTCGTCGATCTCCTCGGTGCGATAGCGCAGCACCATGCCGTCCTCGGAGAGTTCGTCGGCGATGGTCAGTACGGTGGTCCGGATCCGCTCGTCATCGGCCGGCAGGAACCGCACCAACGGCATCAGCAATACCGATGCGTCCAGGGCGTCCGCGCCGTAACGCTGGACGAAGACCCCGCGGGAGTCCAGCCCGTTGGCCAGCACGTCGGCATGGATCTCGTCGGCGATTTTCTGCCACTGCTCGGCCTCGTCGGCCGCGCCGCGCGCGGTGGCGATCCGTACCCCACGATCGAGGGCGACCCAGCACATCACCTTCGATGAGACGAAATGCTGTGGCTCGCTGCGCATCTCCCACATCCCGGAGTCCGGCTCGTCCCAATGATCGATGGCCGCCTGCACCTGGGCGACGACGATCGGCCACAGCTCCTCGGGCGGTCGCTGTCGTGACCGACTGTGCAGGTAGATCGAGTCCAGCAGGGCTCCCCACAGATCGTGCTGCTGCTGGTCGAACGCGCCATTGCCGATCCGGACCGGCCGGGCACCCTGGTAACCGGTCAACTGGTCGAGGGTGGATTCGGTGAGCGTCTGCTCGCCGCCGATGCCGTACATGATCTGCAGGGACTCCGGGTTGTCCTTGCTCACGTCGTGGATGAAGTAGAAGAAGTCGTCGGCCTCACGATCGAACCCCAGGGTGTACAGCCCCCAGAGGGCGAACGTCGAGTCCCGGATCCAGGAGTATCGATAGTCCCAATTCCGTTGCCCACCAGGCGTTTCCGGTAGCGACGTGGTGGCCGCGGCGATCAGCGCACCGGTCGGCGCGTAGGTCAGTCCCTTGAGCGCCAGCGCCGAGGTCTGCAAATAGCTGCGCCACGGGTGGTCGGGAAAACTGCCCTGGGTCAACCATTCCCGCCAGAAGCCTTCGGTATGCGACATCCGATGTTCGGCCTCCTCGACGGTGTTCGGCACCGTCAGCTCGGAGAACGAGAGCGCCACGAAGTGCTTGTCGCCGGCTTTCATCTTGGTGCGGGCGATCGCCGATCTGCCTTCGACGCCGAACCGGAGCGAGGAAATTAACCGGATGGTCGGGCCGTCAGCTTCCAGTTGCTCGCTGGCTGACTCCGGGGTTGCCCGCAGTTCGTCATACCCGTCGTCCAGGTATGCCCAGACCGGCGCGGCCCTGGCGTAATCGAACATCGGCTCGCAGTCCACCGACAGATCGATGGTGCCGTAGGTGCATTCCACCGTCCGTAGCAGACAGTGCCGGGCATCGTCATCGGTCGGGGCGCGCCGATGGCTGCCGGATCGGTGCTCGACGTCGTGCCACGGCCCGACCACCAGCGCATCCCGCACCACCAGCCAGCCGGTCGAGGTCTGCCAGGTGGTCTCCAGGACCAACGTTCCCGGCAGGTACCGCCGGGCGCTGGGCACGCTCACCCCGACCGGTCCCACCCGGAACGACCCGGCGCCGCGATCCAACATCGCCGCGAACACGCTCGGCGCATCCGGCCGAGGCAGACACATCCATTCGACGGAACCGTCCGGCGCGATCAGACAGTTGGTCTCGCAATCGGACAGGAACGCGTAGTCGGAAATGGCCGGGAAGTCGCTGGGTCCCCCGGCGGCGCCATCGGCCGGGTCGATGTCGAGGGGAAGGTCCGTCATTCCGTCATTGTGGTCAGTGCTGCCGGCTCCTGCACCGGCAGGCTCGCCGTTCCGCGCTCGGCCAGTTCGGCCCGGACCGCCAGCAACATCATCCGGCCGGCCGCAGCCAGCGGTTCGGTGCTGCGCAGCGCCCGGCTGAGGACGAAGGCACCCTCCGGGCCGGTGACGAATCCGATCACCAGACTTCGACAGACCGGGGATGGCAAGCGGGTGTGGGCGAAGTGCCGCACGCCGTTGTCGATCCATTCGGTGAACACGTCGGCGCAGGCGATCCGCAGCGTCTCGTCGGTGCTGGAGACCTCCAGCGCAATCGTCTCGAAGGGGCAGGCGTCGGCATAGGCGGCGGCCACCAAGTTCTCCGCAGCGGTCCGGAGGGCCGCCTCGATGGCAGTCGGCAGGTCGGCGTGGGCCGCGAAGATCGACATCGCGTACTCGCCGAACTGCCGACCGGAGGTGCGGATCGATTCCTCGGCGAGCTGAGCCTTCCCGCCGGGGAAGAAGTGATAGATCGAACCGAACGGTGCCTCGGCGGTCCGGGCGATCTGCTTGAGGCCGGTACCGGTCATGTCCTGCCGGCGTAAGAACTCGCCGGTGGCCGCCAGAATGCGGGCCCGAGCATCGACGGCCAGAGCCTCCGGAACGTTGTGATGTCGGACCGCTCATTGCACGGTGACAAGTATAACGATCTATCCTGGAATCTACGATGATAACTGTCAATTATCATCGCAATAGAACGCGCACAGGAAGTGAGCAGGGGCCCCGACCGAGTTTTTCGTGGAGTTTCTGTGAGCCTGCTCGGGGCGACCCCACTGTCCCGTGCCAGGTCAGATGGCATCTGTGCCAGGAAGTTGGCACCAAGCTGGCGCCGGTGCCAAGCAGTTGGCATCACCGCAGCTCAGGCGGTGCACGAGCGGCAGCGCCCAGGAGTTGGTGCCATCGCGCGTGGCACACGGAAGGCGAAACCGTGCCAGAAAGCTGGCACCTGAGCACAGTGGCGGTGCCAAGACCTCCGGCACGGGACAATGTCCCGTGCCAGACAAGATGTCAGTGCGCCAGAGAACGCGTCAGTAGCCGGTTTGTGCTGGTCAGGGGCGACTGTCGGTCGGGGGGCCTAGGCTGCGCGGTATGCCCACGTCCACGATTTTGCTTGAGCCGGTTCCGGGCCACCCGGGACGTGGCTCGTGTGCTGTGTCCAGCGTTGGTGACGGTGATTCATACCCCGGTCGCCTGTCGTCTTCCACGATAAATGGCACAGTTTGAACCACGCTAAATGGCCGCATGGCCACTGCGCCGGCATCGCCCTGCAGTCGCCCTGACCTGCGAAGACGCTCCCCGTTGAGTGGCCTGGTCGGGGATCGGGCTGCACACACCCGCCGACGTCCACTACGACATGGCCACCGCGACCGCCCTGCAGCGGTCACAGGTGCTGGCGGAAGCCCGACAGCGGCACCCCACCCGATTCGCCACCACCAACGACCCCAAGATCCTCGACCTACCAGCAGCGGCCTGGATCAACGAACCAACCAAGGAGGACAACACCGCAGCCTAGAAATCACTCCCGCTGGCCTCAACCGGCTTGACAACTTCCGCATCCGCGTGGGCGCGCACACGATCGACGAATCCAGGTATCACCGTTGGGTCGATGACACCGAGGGTGACTCGTGACAATGCATGCGCTCGGAGCGTGCGGAGCAGGTAGTCGACCCTGCTCGGGTTGATCCGGAGCTGCGTGGCGATCTCGCCGCGGGTCTTGCCGGACAAGTAGCCGACGGCAATTGCTCGGGTTTGCTTTGCCTTGACGGAATGGTCGCCGGCCGGTGGCAAGACCTCGCGGAGAACGTCGACCCGAGCCATGCGTTCTGGGCCGAGCGCGAGGTCGGTGGTGCCGGCGAGCGCGAGCTGGGTGATCGTCCCGGTGCGGCTGAGCTCGTGGAGTCGCCGTTGGCGTTCGTTGGCCCAGGCGCCGGCGCGGCGATAGACCGCCCCAGCTACGCCTCGGAGCCAGTAAGTCGTTAGCGATGCGCCGCCGTCAGGTCGCCAGGACTCGCCTGCAGCCAGGTCGACCAGAAACTCGCCACGAACAGGATCCGGACGTTCCACTCGACGTGGCCACCACCGGGGAAGCCCAGCACCAGGTCGACAGCGGCCGGGTGCTGGATCCGGTATTCCTGCGCGACCTCAGCCGCCACCTGGACTAGTACCGGTGGAACCTGACCGACCCCGACCAGCTGACGACTACCCGCACAAATCTGGATCGGACCGTCGAGGAGATACGGGCCATCTCGGCCACCGCCGAACAGATCGGTGGGAACGAAGCGAACGAACGCGCCGGTAGTGGGTCAGTTTTCAAACTGACCCACTACCAACGCGCCGAAATCCTGGACAAACTGGCCCAGGACTATCCCGCCGACACCGCGCCGGACGATTCTGGTCGAACTCGAATCCACGGGTATTCACCCCTCGGGTCGAACAGCGGGCAGGCTGGAGCGATCCGTCCTGCGCCAGAGTCAGGGCCCATCGTGTCCGAGATAGACGGTCTTGGTCCATGAATAGAAATCGACCGCGTGTGGGCCTTGTTCCCGGAAGGTGTTGGTGGAGGAGTCCTTGATGCCGCCGAAGGGGACGTTGAGGTCCAGCCCGGTGGTTGGCCGATTGACCTTGACCACGCCTACCTGGACGTTGCCGGCGAAATGGTGGGCGGCGGACAGGCTCGTTGTGCAGATGCCGGCGGTCAGACCGTAGCGGGAGCCGTTGATCTTTGCGATGCCCTCGTCGAGGTCCGAGACGGTCAGGACGGTGAGGACGGGTCCGAAGATCTCGTTGCGGACAGCGTCGGAGTTGTGCGCGAGATCGGTCAAGATCGTCGGCAGCAGAAGTTGGCCGTCGGGAACGGACCCGCCGGCGACGATGCTGGCCCCGTCGCTGCGCGCGCGGCTGATGGCCTGCAGGTCACGATCGAGTTGTACCGCGCTGACCACTGGTCCCATCGCTGTCGCCTCGGCCAGGCCGTCACCGGGTTGATATGCCGCGGCGCGGCCGGCGAGTGCGCCGACGAGCTCATCTACGACTGCGGGCGTGCAGTACACCCGCGAGGTAGCCGTGCAGGCCTGGCCGGTGAGGCCGAATCCGCCGGCGGCGATGGTCGCCGCCGCGGCGGCAACATCGGCGTCGTCCAGTACGAGGTAGCCGTTCTTTCCGCCCATCTCGAGCTGGACACGCGCTCGGCGGGCGGACAGGACGTCGTGGAGCCCGAGACCGACCTTGGTCGATCCGGTGAACGACAACGCACCGACACGAGCGTCGTTGGCCAGCGCCGCCCCGACAACTGAGCCCTGGCCGTGGACAACGTTGAGGACACCGGCCGGCAGTCCTGCCTCCAGCAGAGCGGTGGCCAGGTGGTTGGCCGACATCGGGGTCAGCTCGGCGGGTTTGAGCACGACTGCGTTGCCGGTGACGAGAGCCGGTGCCGCTTTCCAGGTCGGGATTGCGATGGGGAAGTTCCAGGGTGTGATGAGTGCTGCGACCCCGATGGGCTCTCGCTGGGTGTAGACGGCGGTGGCCGGGGTGGAGCTGGGGAAGGTGGCTCCGGCGGATTGCCAGGCTAGCGAACCGTAGTAGCGCAGCAGATCGATCGCCCTGCGTACCTCGCCGGACGCTTCGGCGATTGTCTTGCCCTCTTCCAGCACGAGATCGCGGGCGATGTCGGGTAGGCGCCGGCGGAGCAGGTCTGCGGCGTCGAGCAGCACGGTTCCCCTGGCCGGCGGGGTCAGTGCGGCCCACGCGGGCTGAGCTGCCTGCGCAGCGGCCACTGCGGCGTCCGCCTCGGCCGAGCTCGAGGCCGGTGAGACGACGACGATCCGGTCGGTGTTGGCCGGGTTGCGGCGCTCGACCGTTGGGTCGCCGACCCACTGTCCGTCGATCAGGTTCTTCGCCATGGTGCTCACGATGTCTCCGTTCCGGTGACGAGGTCGCGCTGGTGGCTGAGTGTCGCGATCGGTTCGCGGGAAAACAGCCGGGTGGCGGCACTCTCGATGTGGTCTTTGGACAGTTGGGCGGCTTTGTCGATGTCGCCGTCTTCGATCGCGGTGAGAATTGCCAGGTGCTCGGTGTGTTCCAGGTCCCAGGAGGGGCTGGTGCCCCGCCATCCGCTCGCGGCGGCGAACTGCATCTGGTCGCGCATCTCGTTGAGGATCCGGCGCAGTTCGGCATTCTCGCAGCGCTGGTAGAGCAGCTCGTGGAAATCGCGATTGGCCTTGCTCAATGCGGTGAAATCTCGGCGGTCGGCGTAACGCTGGGCGTCGGTGAGCAGCTGGTGTGCCTGCGTGATCAGCTTCTGGTCGATGTGCGGTCCGGCGTGGAGTATGGCTTCGGGCTCGAGCAGGGCGCGCACCTCGTACATCCACCGAACGGTGGTGTCGTCAACCGTCGCGACCTGGATGCCGCGGATGGGGCTCGCCTGCAGCAGCCCCCGAGCGCGCAGGCTGGAGAGTGCTTCGCGAACCGGTGTCTTCGAAACACCGAGCTGCGCGGCGATCTCACCCTCGCGGAGCTGCTCGCCGGGTGTGAACTCACCGGCGAGCAGTGCTTCACGGAGAACGAGGTAGACGTCGTCGCTGCGAGACGAGCGTCCGCTCAGCGGTGTGAATCTAGGTGTTGCCATCTGTCTCTCCTGCCATCGTGATGTCCATGTCGAAGCCGAACAGGTTCGCGGCGGTAGTGCCGAAGATCGCGTCGAGGTCGGCGGGTGGCGCTTGTGCCAGCGCTTGGCTGATCGCTTCCCGGGAGCCGGCGTATGCACCGAATGCCATGGTGTGCGGCCAGTCGCTGCCCCACAGCAGTCTGGCTGCCCCGGCCGCTGAGTACACGGATCGGATCAGAGGCCACATGTCCCTGTGGGGGAACCTGTCCCGGGACAGAGCCCCGATCGCGGAGATCTTGAGGTAGACGTTCGGCCGCTCCGTGAGGGCGCAGAGCCGGCCGGTCCATTCTGTCTGCTGCCGACTGTTGCATCGGGCGAGGTGGTCGATGATGACGGTGAGCCCGGGGTGGGCCACGGCGACCTGCTCGACGAGCGGGAGCCAGTCCGGGTCGATGAGGAAGCCAACCGGCAGGCCGAGTTGTTCGCCGGCCTCCCAGAGCTGGTTCGCGGCAGGTGAGCCGAGCCGGTGGGCGTCGGTCCCGCCGAGTGCGATGACACGGAACCCGGCGGTCGTCGATGTCCGGGCATGAGCCCTCAGCGCGGCAGCAGGGTCCGATCCGGCGACGTCGATCAACGGCATGACGCGTCCCCGCGCCGGCAACGCCTCTGCCGCCGCGTAGACGTAGCGGTGGTCGTAACCGTAGACGCGGGGCTGGATGAGCAGAACGCGGTCGATCGGCGTGCCGGCAGAGTCTGCATCCAGCTCGGCCACCGATCGCACGTCGTGCGGTTCCGGCAAGCCGTCCAGCGGCGCGAACGGGTAGCGCGTGAGGTTCTGCGACCAGACGTGCACGTGGGCGTCGATCACCGCCACTGCCCATCTCCGGGTCGGTAGCTGAGTGGGTGGAATGCGGACGTCATGTCAGTTCTCGGAACACCGCGGTCAGCAGATCCTGCTGTGCGGCCGACTCGAGGACGGATCTACCCGCGGCCGGGGGCGGGCTCAACCTCCCACCCGAGACGACCTCCGACCCGTCGCGATACACCGACACCGGTCTGAGCAGCGCGCCGGGGTCGGCGCGCAGGTCGCCGCTGACTACCAGGATATCCGCCCGCGCCCCGACGGCGAGCAGGCCCCGGACGCCGCCGAATCCCAGGGCGCGGGCCGGCTGGTCGGTGACCAAGGCGACGAGCTCTTCGGCCGGGAGGTTCCAGCGGACCCGGAGCTGGCGCAAGGACTCGGTGAACCGTCCGATGCTTGGACCGAAGGCATCGCTCGTCAGGTACAGACCGACACCGCGGCGGCGCAGGGGCTGCAGCAATTCCCAGCGGGTGCCGGGGGTCGGCTCGTCGTCGGGCCAGGACTGCACGGCTCCGTCGATGTCCAACAGATCGCGCATGGCCCCCTCGATGTTCAGGTCGATCCACACCTTCTGACTGGCCATCGACTCCACCGTTGGCCAGTCGACCTCGACCGTCGCGGGCTGCGCGCCGAGCCAATTGCAATGCGCAACGACGTCGATGCCCGCCGCAACAGCTCGAATGATTCCCTCGGTGGCATTGGTGTGGCCCACAACGCACCGACCCAGTCGGTGTGCGTCGTCGATGGCCGCCCGCAGCTCACCTTCGGTGTATTGAGCACGACGCCGGTTGGACGATGGGTCGATGGCACCGCCGGTGACCATGATCTTGACAAGGTCGGCGCCGCGGGCGACCGTCGCCCGCACTGCGCGAACCAGATCTGCCTGATCGTCGGCCGGCGAGCCGAAGTCCGCACCGTGGCCGCCGGTGGTGGTGATGGCCGCGCCGGCAGCCAGCACCGTTGGGCCGGTCGCCAGTCCGCTATCGATCATCTCGGCGACTCGTAGCGCGAGACCGTCCCGCGACCCGACGTCGACCACGGTGGTGATCCCGGACTGCAGCGCGGCGACGCCGGAGGCCAGCCCCCACGCGACGATGCCGATGGCATCGATTGCCGCGTTCCTCCAGGCTGCGCTGCCGGGTGAGCCGAGGCACAGGTGCGCGTGCCCATCGACGAGGCCTGGCAGCACCGTGTGGCCGCGAAGGTCGCGAATCCCGTCGGATCCGTACATCGCGTCGTGCCGGGCAGTCCATGGTTCGATCGCGACTATCCGAGCATCGTCGAGAACGAGAGCGACGTCTTCGGCAGCGTCCTCGCCGGATCCGTCGATCAGCACCCCACATCGCCAAGCGGTCGGGCCGGGCCGGCGGCCGACCGGTGCGGCGTTCACGATCGGTCGCTCGAGGTGTGCGGGTCTTCCACCTGCACGGGACCACGGCGCGGCCTCAGGTGCTCGCCACCGTCCACCGGGATGACGGCGCCCGTCATGAACTGGAACGACTCTCCGAGGACGTCCGCAACGGCTCGAGCTACCTCCTGCGGCGAGCCGTACCGGCCCAGCGGAGTGGGATGATCATCCGACAGCGAACGGTCACCTGCGGCGCCGGCGATGATCGGGCCCGGCGCGATCATGTTCACGGTGATCGCGTCGCCGGCCAGCTCGGCTGCCAGCTGGCGGGTGAGGGCGATGAGCGCCGCCTTGCTGACGCCGTACGCGCCGGTTCCGAGCGTTGGCACCAGACCCTGGATGGAGCCGAGCAGCAGCACCCTCGGCGCGCGTGACCTGCGTAGCAGGCCGAGGAATTGCTGCACGCAGATCAGGGCGCCGGTCAGATTGACGTCGATGAGCGCGCGCCACACACCGATGTCGAAGCCGGCCAGCTCGCCACTCACACCCCCACCCGGCGTGCGACCGGTGAGTGCCGCCGCGTGGACGAGCCTGTCGACTCGGCCGTGGTCGGCGGCGATGCTGGCGGCGACGGCGGCGATCGAGCGGGCGTCGCTCACATCGGCGTGAACCATCTGCACCCCCTCGATGACAGCCGCCGCGGCGTCAACAGCGATCACCTGAGCGCCTTGCCCGGCAAGCTCGAGGCAGATCTGCGCGCCCAGCAGCCCGGCCGCGCCGGTGACGACGGTGATCACTCCGCCGGCCGAGCTCATGGGGATTTCCTTCCTGGTATCGCGTGGCGGCGCAGCTCGGCTTCGTAGGCGAAAACAGCGGCGATACCGCCGGTGTGGACGAAGACGACACGACCGCGGTCCTGCTGGGCGCGGCGATGCAGATCGGTGAGGGTGCCGGCCATTCCCTTGGCCGTGTAGACCGGGTCGAGTATCAGTCCCTCCAGGGTCGCGGCGGTGCGGATCGCACTCCAGCTGTCCGCTCGGCCGACCCCGTATGCCGGACCGCCTTCGGGAAGGATCACCAGATCTTCCTCGCGGACCGGGTTGTCCAGACCGAGGATCGCCGCGGCCGAGGTGATCGTTGCGTGCAGGCGGCCCGCCACGCCGTCCTGCCGGGGTCGCCAGTCGAGACCGATGATCTGCCACGGCAGGCCGAGCACAGTCGTGCCGAGCAGCAGGCCGCCAAGGGCCGCGCCCTCGGACGTCACGTAGATCCGGGTCGGGTTTCTCGAAGGCTCGGGTAGTTGAGCGCGGATCTCGAGCAGCGCGTTCACGTAGGCGATGACCGACAGCGGGTGCAGGGAGCTTTCCAGCACGTACGGCCGGCGGCCCTGCGTCCGGAACTCGTCGGCCACCACCCGCATGCTGGTACTCGCCGACGTGCGGTCACGCAGATCGGGATCGGAGTCGATCCACACCGTGCCCCCGCCCAGCATCTCGTGCAGCAGCGCGTTGCCGTTCGTGCGGGCGTCCGGCCGGCGTTGCAGGACGACGACGGTCTGCAGACCGACGCGGTTGGCGCTGGCGACGCACTGAACGGCGTGGTTGGACTGCTCGCCTCCTCCACCGGCGATCAGCACATCGCATCCCTGGTTGAGCGCATCACCCAGGACGAACTCCATCAGTCGAGACTTGTTGCCGCCCAACGCGATACCGGTCAGGTCGTCCCGTTTGGCGAAGAACTCGTCCACACCGGCGTGCCCGGCAAGGCGTGGCAACGGCTGCAGCCCGGTCGGCAGCACCGCGATCCGCTTCCGCGGGAGCGCGTCGATCCGTTCGGCGAGCTCGCCCGCCTCGATGAGCGCCGCGCTCATTGCGGAGCGCCCCCGGCGCCCAGCCGGGCGACTGCCGATATCTCGACGCGAAACTCGGGCCGGCCGAGCGCGCTGATCTCGACGGTGGTCCGGCCGGGCAGCACGCCATCGCCGAAGAACTCGAGGTACACGACGTCGACAACATCGATGTCGTCCATGTGTGTCAGATACACGGTGGTCGCCACGACGTCGCGTGGCGTCGAGCCGACGCTGTCCAGGGTGTAGCCGAGGTTGCGCAGAACTGCCGCGGTCTGCTGCGCGCCGTCGGATCCGTCCGTCGCGCCCGCCCCGTCGACCGGCACGTGGCCGGAGAGGTAGGCCCAGCCGTCGACGACCACGGCCGGCGAATACGGCCGGGTCGAGGCCCAGTTGCGTGGATCGCGGGCAGCCTTCATGACGTCTCCTCGGCGTTCGCCGCCGCCTCGGCGCGCAGCAGCCGCGAGGTCTGCTCATCCGGTGGGTAGGTGCCACGCAGCGGAAGCCCTTCCTCCACGCGGCGCAGGATGAGCCGTTCGACGGCCTCCTCGCCGGCGGCTTCGTTGGCAACTTCGGCGACGAGGTGCCGCGGGACACAGACCACACCATCGGCATCGCCGACGAGGACGTCGCCGGGATACACCGGAACGCCGGCGCAGGCGATCGGGACGTTCAGGTCCACCGCATGGTGCAGGGCCAGGTTGGTCATCGCCGACCTGCCCTTGACGAAGACCGGGAAGTCGTCCATGGCAGCGATGCTGCCGGAATCGCGCACCGAGCCGTCGGTGATCATTCCCGCCGCGCCACGGCGACGCAGTCGCGTCATGAGAATGTGGCCGGCCGAGGCGGCACGGTCGTCTCCCCGGCAGTCCATCACCAGGATCGCACCGGGTGGTGTCTGCTCGATGGCCGCCCGCTGCGGGTGGTCGTAGTCCTCGAAGGCCGACAGTACGTCGATGTCCTCCCGAGCGGGGATGTACCGCAGGGTGAACGCTTCACCGACCAGCTGCCGGTCGAGGGGACGCAACGGGGTGAGCCCGTGGAGGAACGTGTTGCGCAACCCCCGCGCGAACAGCTTGGTGGTCAGCGTCGCTGCGCTCGTCCTGCCGAGCAGGTACCTCAGCTCATCGGTCAGCACGGATGAGTCCGTCACCTAGATCTCCTTCTTCGTCACGACCGTGGGGGAATGCGTACCGGCGGCGATGTCACGCCAGAAGTGGCAGGCGACAGAGACTCCGTCGCCGGCGGGTTCGAGCTGCGGCCTCTCCGCGGCGCATCGGTCACGGGCGAAGGGGCAGCGGGTGCGAAACCGGCAACCGGACGGAGGATCGGTGGGGCTCGGGATCTCGCCCTTCAGGATCAACCGGTTTCGGGGGGCATCCGGATCAGGAACCGGTATCGCCGAGCTGAGTGCCTGCGTATAGGGGTGGCGCGGCGCCGCGAACAGCGCATCGGTCGGTCCCTGCTCCACGACGCCGCCCAGGTACATCACCGCTGTCCGATGAGCCAGATGCTGCACGACGTTCAGGTCGTGGGTGATGAAAAGGTAGGCGACGCCCATCCGGCGCTGCAGGTCCTTGAGCAGCTGCAGGATCTGGGCCTGGATGCTGACATCCAGCGCGGCGACCGGCTCGTCGCAGACCACCAGGGACGGTTCGACGGCCAGCGCCCTGGCGATCGCGATGCGTTGCCGCTGGCCGCCGGAGAACTCGTGCGAGTAGCGACGGACCGAATCCGCCGGCAGACCGACGAGCTCGAGGAGCTCGGCTACCCGACGGGCACGAGCGGACCCGCTGCCGACCCGGTGGATGTCGAGCGGTTCACGGATGATGTCGCCTACCCGCATGCGTGCGTTCAGGCTGCCGAACGGATCCTGGAAGATCATCTGGGCGTGCGACCGGAGCGAGCGTCGTCCGCCCTTACCGGCGGAGCCGACCGCTGTCCCTTCGAACCTGACAGATCCGCCGGAGATCGGCACCAGGTCCAGCACCGCTCGCGCCGTTGTGCTCTTTCCGGACCCGGACTCGCCGACGAGACCGACCGTTTCGCCGGCTGCGATGGTCAGCGACAGGCCGTCGACGGCGCGCACGGTCGGCCGACCCCTGGTCCCGGCGGAGCGGGCACCCTTGAACGTCACTGCCAGGTCGATCACCTCGAGCAGCGGTTTGTCGGCGGTACTCATGGGCGCACACCACCTGGGACGGTGGAACCGGCGAGGTGGCAGGCGGCCTGTTGGCCGGGAATGATCGTCCGCAGTTCCGGTGCCTCCTCGGTGCACCGGTCGAACGCGAATGAACATCGCGGAGCGAACGGACAACCATGGCTGGTGCTGCCCAGGGTTGGTGGCGCTCCGGGGATCGGGCTCAGATCGGTCGTGCCGCGGGAGCCGAGCTGGGTGACGGTGCGCAGCAACGCCTGGGTGTACGGGTGCTGCGGAGCTCGGAACAGGGTGCCGACGTCGGCGCGCTCGACGATCTTCCCCGCGTACATCACATTGACGACGTCGGCCGTCTGCGCGACCACGCCCAGATCGTGCGAGATCAGCAGCATCGCCATCCCGAGTTCGGATTGCAGGTTCTGCAGCAGTTCCATGATCTGGGCCTGCAGGGTCACGTCCAGCGCGGTGGTGGGCTCGTCCGCGATCAGCAACTCCGGTTCCCCTGCCAGCGCGGACGCGATCATCGCGCGCTGCCGCATGCCTCCGGACAACTGGTGCGGGTACTGCCGCAGGCACCGTCCGGGATCAACCACCTCGACCATCTCCAGCAACTCGAGCGCCCGCGACCGGGCGGCGTTGCCGCGCAACCGCCGGTGCCGCCGGAGCACTTCGACGATCTGGCGTCCGATGGTCAGCACCGGGTTGAGCGCGGAGCTGGGATTCTGGAACACCATCGCGATCCGCCTGCCACGGATCGGCCCGAGTTCGCGATCGGACAGCGCGCCGATGTCGGTGCCGGCGAAGCGCATCGAGGCGGCGGTCACCTGCGATCCGGGCGGGGTGAGTTTCAGCAGGGCCAGCGAGGTCAGGCTCTTTCCTGATCCGGACTCACCGACGAGGGCGACGGTCTGGCGTTCGCCGATCTGAAGGGACACCCCGGCCACTGCGACCCGCTGGGCCGCACCGGAGCCGAAGGACACCCGGAGATCGGTGACCGTGAGCAGCGGGCCGCTCATCCGGTCGTCACCGCCTGATGCCGCGGATCCAGGACGTTCTGCAGACCGTCGGCGAGCAGCGTGAGGCACAGCACCAGCAGCGCGATCAGCAGCACGGTGAAGACCGTGCCGCCGGCGGCCTGCGAGAGCGTGACCTGAGCGTCACTGAGAATTTCGCCGAGTGACGGGTTCGGGGGCTGGGTGCCCAACCCGAGGTAGTTCAGCGATGCCTCCGCGATGACCGCCTGGGGCGCCGCGACCGCGAACTGCACGACCAGTGGGGGTACCGCGAACGGCAGGATGTGCAGCCGCATCACCCGCAGGCTCGACGCCCCCATGGAGCGCGCCGCCTCGACATGCTCGCTGCGCGCGTTGGTCAGGGCGACCGCACGCACCAGGCGCGCGAACACCGGCAGCTCCGCCAGTGCGATCGACAGCACGACCTGCTTCTCGCCAGGCGAGAACAACAACACCAGTCCGAGCGCCAGGAAGATCGCCGGCCACGCGATGAGCAGGTCGAGCAGCCGGCTGATCAGCACGTCCAACCAGCCGCGGAAATACCCGGCAGCGAGCCCGATGATCGTTCCCGACGCCGCGCCCAGCGCGACGGCGACGAGCCCGGACACCAGCGATGGACGCAGCCCGTACAGCAGCCGGCTGAGCAGGTCCCTACCGAGGTTGTCGGTGCCGAGCAGGTAAGTGCCGGACGGCCCCTGCAGCCGGTTGTCGAGGTGCTGGGTGATCGGATCGAACGGAGCCAGCAGCGGGGCGAAGATCGCCGCGAGGACGATCAGGGTCAAGCCGACCCCGCCCAGCCACAGCCGGGCGTTGGCGACGCGCCACGACCGGCGTCGCGGGACGATGACGGGACGGTCCGCTATCCCGATGTTGGCCATCACGAACCAGCCACCCTGGCGCGCGGATCGAGCACGCCGTAGGCCAGGTCGACAAGAAACGTCAGGACCAGGAAGACCGCGGCGGCCAGCAGCAAGGCTCCCTCGACAACGGGATAGTCCAGGGAGCGGATCGACTGGATCGTCAGGTAACCGATACCCGGATAGGAGAACACGGTTTCGGTGACGACCGCGCCGGCGAGCAGCCGGCCGACCTGGATGCCGGCGACGGTGATCGTCGGGATCATCGCGTTGCGCAGACCGTGTTGCATCACCACCGTCCACCTGCTCAGCCCCTTGGCGCGAGCGGTGACGATGTAGTCCTGTGACATGGTCTCGGACAGCGCGACGCGGACGAACCGCGTGAGGACGGCGCTCTCCGGTATCGCCAGGGTCAGTGCGGGCATCAGCAGATAGCTGAACGAATCCCCGAACGACTGTCCCGGAACACCGGCACCGGAGGACGGCAGCCACTGCAGCCGCACCGCCAGGACGAGGATCAGAATGGTTCCGAGGGCGAAACTGGGCAGCGACAATCCACCCGCGGCGAACCCCGAGATCAGCGAGTCGAGGGGGCGACCCCGATTCAGCGCCGCGGCCACTCCCAGCGCCAGGCCGACAGCGAGGGCGATCACCGTTGCCAGCACAGCCAGCCGCACCGTGTACCCGAACGCCGTGGCCACCGTCTGACTCACCGGCAGGTTCGTGCTGAACGATCGTCCCAGGTCGACGTGCAGGGCCCGGCCGAGCCACAGCAGGTAGCGCACCACCAGTGGCCGGTCGAGCCCGAGCGCTTGTCGCTCGACCGCTACCTGCGCCGGGGTGGCCGACAAACCCAACTGCATCCTGGCAGGGTCACCCGGCGCATTCTGAATGACCGCGAAGATCACCACCGAAGCCACGAACAGCATCAGCACCAGTTGCGCGAGGCGGCCAAGGCTGTAGCGGATCATGCTGGTTCGGCCGGTCGACCGAAGGCCGCTTCCACAGCGGACGGCATCATCGGGCGCCTACTTCTTGGCGCCGGCAAGCATGAGATTTCCGGCCAGATCCGCGCTCTGACCCTTCAGTTTCGACGACCACGCCCAGGTCTCGGAAAAAGTGACCGTCGAGATGCAGTAAGCGTCGTCGACGACGATCTTGTTGAGCTGCTGGTAGATCAGCTTGCGCTTCGCCGCGTCGGTCTCGGCGGCGCCCTGCGCGACCAGACCCTCGAGGGTCTTGTTCTTGTACCCGAACCGGGACAGCTCGCCGGCACCGCCACGGTAGCCCGCGTTCGCCGAGAAGAACACCGCACCGTCCTGCAGGCATCGGCTCACCTGCCAGGGGACAAGGTCGACGGTCCGGTCCTTACCGGAACCGAGATCAACCCATCGGGCGGTGTCCACGGTCTGAATGGCCAGCTTCACCCCGATCTTGGCCAGATCGGCCTGCCAGATCTCCCCGTAGGACTGGATGTTGGGGTGGCTGGTCGGTGACGGGTAGTTGATCGTCAGGTTCTTCACCCCGGCCGCGTCCAGCAGGCTCCTTGCCTTGTCCAGGTCGAACGATTGCGCGTGGACCAGCGCCTGGTCGTAGCCGGTCGCGGCCGCATCGAAGAACGGACTGGTGACCGGCTGTTCCAGACCGAAGTTGCCGACCTTGGCGAACTGCTCACGGTTCATCGAGTACGACAGCGCCTGCCGCACCTCGACCTTGTCGAACGGTGGCTTCGTGCAGTTCACCTCAACCAGCCAGACACCGAGCCGGGCGTTGGTGATGTAGTAGTCAGGCTTGTCCTGCAGTGGTTTGACGTCAGCAGCGTTGCTCACTAGGACGCCGTCGACCTGCCCCGACTGCAGGTTCGACACCACGTTCGCGCCGCTGGCGAAGATGGTGAATCGAAAGCTCTTCGTCGCCGGTTCCTGCTGGTTGTGATATTTCGGGTTCGCCGCGAACGCTGCGCTCTGGCCGGACACGAACTCGGTCATCGTGAACGGACCGGTGCCCACCGGCAGCTTCTGCAGGAAGTTGGTGTCTTTCGGGTCGGTGAAGCGCACCGCGTACCAGTAGTCGAGCATGTCCAGCACGTAAGGGACCGGCGCCGAGAACTCGAGAACGACGGTGGCCGGGTCGGGAGCCTTCACGCCGCTCACCGGAGCGAACAGTTCCTTGATCTTCTGAACGCCCGGATCCGAGGTCAGTGCTGCATCGGTCAGGTAGCCGTACATGGCGACGAAATCGTTTGCGGTGAGCTTGCTGCCGTCGTGCCATTGAATGCCGTCGCGGAGCTTCAGTTGCAGGCTCTTGCCGTCGCCGGCCAGTTGCCAGGACTCGGCCAGGTCGCCGACCGCCTTCCCATCCGCGGTCTTGTACACCAGGCGGGAGAACACCTGATTCGCCACCGACTGTTCGTTCAGCGCCTGCGCCCACGGATTGAATGTCGAGAACGCGCCGGCCTCGCCGTAGTTGAACGTCGAGGCTGCCGAACTCGAACCGCGGTCGGCGGTCCCGCAGCCCGCTGACCCGAACACCACCCCGCCGGCCAGCACTGCAGCAGAACCGAGCAGCCGACGACGGCTGAATACCAACTGATCGATGTGACGATCCGAGTCCGACATGAGCTTCTCCAGATTTCCGTTGGCTATCGGTGCCGGTGAATGTGGGGCAGTCCCCTCGATGTGCAGGATCGTTGCACATCCCTGTAGCCGAAGTCTACGATGCTGGATATCGGATATCGGCCCGATGAGTGAGGCCCCGCCTTCTACCCGATCCGATTTCATCCCACGACCGAAAGATGGAGTGAGCGCCGTGCCGACCAACCACCTGCAGTCCGCACTCCGGCAACAGCGACCGATCGTCGGCTTCGCGCACACCATTCGCGACGAGAGCATCACCGAGGCGCTCCGCGACGTGGGCGTGGATTTCCTGCTCTTCGACCTCCAGCATTGCCCCGCCACCATCGAAACCCTGCAACGGACGATGATCGCTCTCGCACCAAGCAACCTATCGACCCTGGTCCGCGCACCCTGGAACGACCCGGCAACGATCGGCCAGATCCTCGACGTCGGCGCCACCGGCATCATCGTGCCGATGGTCAACACCGCCGACCAGGCCCGGCGCGCGATCGCCGCAACACGATATGCCCCGGACGGGACCCGCAGCTGGGGCCCACGCCGCACCGCCTACCTCCCGGGAGACGTAGAAACCTACGCGCGGGAAGCCAACGACAACACCGTGATCATCACCCAGATCGAAACGGCCGAAGCCATCGACAACCTCGACGACATTCTCGCCGTCCCCGGCCTCAGCGGTGTCATGATCGGGCCCGCAGACCTCGCGATTTCCCTCGGCTACCCCCACGACCGCACCAACACCGCGGTCCGAGACGCGGTCCAGCGCGTCCTGGACCGCTGCCTCGAGCAGGGTGTGCCCTTCGGATTCTTCGCCGCCACACTCGAGGACGGGTTGTACTGGCTCAATCGAGGGGCACTGATCGTGAACTGCTCAACGGACGCCGCCTTCGTCGTCGCGGGCGCCGCGAAAGTCGCGAACTCCGTCGTGCAAGCTCGGTCCGACCTCGCCCGGTAGGCCCGTCCGGCGATGCCGGTCGGGACTGTCCGACGAACGGTGTAAGTGGCGTTTTCATGTGCGGTCCTCGGCGGCCGGCATCCGGTCGGCGACGGTGATGGCGAATGCGTTCAATGCTGGCTTCGTGCGCCGTGAGGCGCTGTTGTTCTAGTGGAGGTGAGAGACCTGCATCGCGGGGCCGTCGTAGCGGTCTTGTGGAGCTGAGGGCAGCCTGATCCGGGAGGTGCCGGGGAGGGTGGGAGCAGCCCTGACAAAGCCGGGGTGCGTCAGCACTGCCAGATGGCGTGGGCCCGGTGAGCGTGATCGAGAGGAGTACGCGAGGAACCAATGTTGTAAAGCCCCTCAACGCTATACCGGCTCGAATCTGGTGGATGTGGGCCGGAAGCGGCGCATTCTCGTGCTGGCTTGCCGGGACGGGAAACTTTCTGGGCCGGTGAAACCCGTGTCCGGAGAGGCCATGGTGAAGGTCTGCGGCGTAGCCGTGGCGAGGCCGCAGGGGCAGAGTTGGGCTCCTCCTCGATCGAGAGATGTCGACGGCAGGTGAATCCTGACCCCTGCGTGGCATCTGAATTTTGACCCTCTGCCCGCTGACTCTGGTTCTAATCGAGCCAGGGAGGACAGGAGTGATATCCGTGGAGGACTGGGCTGAGATCCGCCGGCTGTATCGGGCTGAGGGTCTGCCGATCAAGGTGATCGCCAGGATGCTGGGGGTTGCGAGGAACACGGTGCGGTCGGCGATTGCTAGCGATGGCGCGCCGAGGTATGAACGTCAGGCGGCTGGATCGATCGTGGATGAGGTCGAGCCTCGGATCCGTGAGTTGTTGGCGGTGTATCCGAGGATGCCGGCGACAGTGATCGCGGAGCGGATCGGTTGGACCCGGTCGATTCGGGTGTTGTCGGGGCGGGTGGCTGAGTTGCGGCCGGTGTATTTGCCGCCGGATCCGGTTGGCCGCACCAGCTATGCGGCCGGTGAGATCGCGCAGTGCGATTTCTGGTTCCCGCCGATCGAGTTGCCAGTGGGGTATGAGCAAGTCCGTCGGCCTAAGCAGTTGCCGGTGTTGACGATGGTTACTGGCTACTCGCGGTGGTTGTCGGCGGTGCTGGTTCCGGCTCGGGCGGCACCGGATCTGTTCGCTGGCTGGTGGCAGTTGATCCAGGCGTTGGGGGCGGTGCCTCGGGTGCTGGTGTGGGACGGTGAGGGGGCGATCGGCCGGTGGCGCGCCGGGAAGGTCGAGTTGACTGCCGAGTGTCAGGCTTTCCGCGGCACCCTCGCGGCGAAGGTGTTGGTGTTGAAGCCGCGGGAGCCCGAACATAAGGGCATCATCGAGCGGGCCCACGACCATTTGGAACGCTCCTTCCTGCCTGGCCGAAGCTTCACCGGCCCAGCTGATTTCAACCAGCAGCTGCAGCAATGGCTGGCGGTGGTGAACACCCGGACCCGCCGGGCGTTGGGCTGTTCACCGACGCAGCGGATCAGCGCTGACCGGGCTGCGATGCTGGCGTTGCCGCCGGTAGCGCCGACGGTGGGCTGGCGGACCTGGACCCGGCTGCCACGAGATCACTACGTGCGGATCGATTCCAACGACTACTCAGTCCACCCCGGGATGATCGGCCGGCGGATCGAAATCGCGGTGGATTTACACCGGGTCAAGGCGTGGTGCGACGGGAAGAGCGTCGCTGACCACCAGCGGGTGTGGGCCGCACATCAAACCCTGAGCGATCCCGAACACCTCGCCGCGGCTAAGCTGCTGCGCCGCGAACGAATCGGGGCGCTCCACCAAGCCGCCGAACCAGAAGTTGAACAACGGGCGTTGAGCGACTACGACACCGCCCTGGGCCTTGGCCTTGACGCTGACCCCGCCGCCGAGGGCGAGGAGGTGGTGGCGTGATGGCGTCCCAGACGAAAGCCAAGACGGCCCGGGATCTGACCGCCGAGATCAGCTACCTGACCCGCGCGTTGAAGGCGCCCACGCTGCGGGACGCAGTCGACCGGCTCGTCGAACGAGCCGTCGCCGAGTCCTGGAGCCACGCAGAATTTCTGGTCGCCTGCCTGCAACGCGAAGTATCCGCCCGGGAGGCACACGGCGGGGAAGGCCGCATCCGGGCCGCCAGGTTCCCAGCCCGTAAAAGCCTGGAGGAATTCGACTTCGACCACGCCCGCGGCCTGAAACGGGACCTGATCACCCACCTCGGCACCCTCGATTTCGTCACGGCCAAAGACAATGTTGTGTTCCTCGGACCACCCGGAACCGGCAAAACCCACCTCGCCGTAGGCCTCGCGATCCGCGCCTGCCACGCCGGCCACCGCGTCGCCTTCGCCACCGCAGCGGACTGGGTCGCCCTACTCGCCGACGCCCACCACGCCGGCCGGCTACAAGCCGAACTCGTCCGGCTCGGACGCTACCCACTGCTCGTGATCGACGAAGTCGGCTATATCCCCTTCGAACCCGAAGCCGCCAACCTGTTCTTCCAACTGGTCTCATCCCGCTACGAACGAGCCTCCCTGATCGTCACCAGCAACAAACAGTTCGGCCGCTGGGGCGAAGTATTCGGCGACGACGTCGTCGCCGCAGCCATGATCGACCGCCTCGTCCACCACGCCGAAGTCATCGCACTGAAAGGAGACAGCTACCGGCTCAAAGACCGCGACCTCGGCCGCGTCCCCGCAGCCACCAGCACCGACGACTGAAGATCAACAACCAACCAGGGGGTCAACTTTCACCTGGCGGATTCCAGTGAACGTCGCAACACCGAGCGTCGGTGGAGGTTGCGATGGGCAGGTCGGGAAGTCTCACGCGGGCCGTGGATTGACCGAAAAGCAGGAGCAG